>Ga0123355_10000238_pt1 | contig 70491 bp, 66 predicted proteins | sample TergutEmb28metaG_3_FD_89872 | JGI IMG/M metagenome (GOLD analysis project Ga0123355, IMG submission 89872) | Embiratermes neotenicus P1 segment gut microbial communities from Petit-Saut dam, French Guiana - Emb289 P1 | ecosystem: Host-associated > Arthropoda: Insects > Digestive system > Gut ...
CGTTTTTATTTATTTCATAATCAATCTGGGCTGTATCTCCTGTTTTTATAAAAGTCAATCCGTGATACCACGCAATATCAGACAAGGCGTATTCAGGTCCTTCTGATATTTTACTGCCTAAAGTAGTATCAGTAACATTACCGGTTACAGGAATTTTATTAACGTTGTAATTAAAGTTCCATGCTCGCAAGTACATACCACCGTGTTCTGTTTTAAGATAACCGCATATAGAAACAATTATATCTTCCATGCAACTATGATATTCAAAATGTTTAGAATACTTGATAATCGACTGCATATCTTCACCGTCTAGTATTAATTTCAAATTTTATAACTTTTTTTCAGGCTGCTGCTTACAGCTCTTTCCTTGACGGCAGAAAAATCTTCCATAATATAGCCGACACGATTTTGAACAAAGGCTATGTCCTCTTCACAAAGGGCACATGACGGGTACATGCGGGATATTCGGCAGCAGTATATACCGTATAAAATCATTATATCGCGCAGTAAGTTATCCATAAAAATTATGTCATTTGTATACTGCTCATATGATGTCAAGATGTGAGGAGAGCAGTGGAATGACGCGCACATACTGTCGCCTTGTATCACAAGTTCAGTATTATAAGCATTGGCGCTGTCTTTCAACAATGAATGAATATATTCCGCAATACTTCTCATTTCATCATAATAATATCCATCGCTTAAAATACTCATTGAAGTATAAACCGCATATAAACCCATTTCGTACCCATTATATGTACCGCCGTATATAACCTCGTGATTTTCATAAAGCCGCATCAGATCCCTGCTGCCAAGCAGCGCAGTTACAGGCAAATCCCCGCCTGACAACGCTTTGCCAAGAACCGTCAAGTCTGCCTTTACACCCATAGTTTTTTGAATACTGCCAAGCTGCGTTCTATTCCCTGTAATAACTTCGTCAAAAATCAAAACTATATTATACCTGTCGCATAACTTCCTGACGGCATGTAAATAACCTTCGCCCGGCATTATACTCCCAGCATTTACCGCAATAGGTTCGGTAATCACTGCGGCAATTTCGTCATGGTACATATATAAGAAGTTTTCCAGCAATTCAATATCATTCCATTTCAAAACGGTTATCCCATCTCTAAGCGCGTTAGTCATACCCCCTTTAGAACAATGAGGATCATCGGCATTTATACTGGGATAAGGCAATGTTAGCGGGTTGTATCTGCCGCCTAAAATGTTATCGTGGTTGCCGTGATAATTCCCTTCAAATGTTACCACCCTTTTTCTACCTGTATAAGCGCGCGCAAGCCTCATCGCGTTTTGTATGGTTTCCGTGCCGCTCAGCCCGTACCGAACCATATCAGCGCCAGGTACATTACGCAATATTGCTTCACTGCATAGGTATTCGATGTCCCGTTTCTTTACCGTACTCCGTATATAATCGTATCGGTTATTAAATTCAGCATTGTTTATGCCAAAAATCATCGCACCTGATCGAACAGATAAATCCAAATACTCATTGCCATCGTAATCTAACAGCCTTGAGCCACTTCCGCTTGCAAATTTTATTGCGCTCGGTTTATACTTAAAATTTGAATGTGCAGCGTTTGGTATATATTTTGACAGCGCGCTTGCATATTCACTGGTTTTTTTTAGATTATATCTTCTCATAACGGCTTATAAAATATATTCGAAGTTTATGGTATCGTAGCTTACCATATTTTTGTTGAGCACCTTGGGATTCCGCAACAAATACCTCATCCTGTCAAACAGTACCTCCGGGTTTATCCTGCCGCCGTTACCATCTTCATTAGCCAAGCAAAAACTAGATGTAAAAGGTACATAACTTAGAAAAATACGCAATTTTTCATCCGGCGTGACTATCCAGTGAGGTGTATTCCTACTGAAAACAATTATATTTGGTATACGGAACAAGCCGGAAATATGACCAAAAACACTGTCAACCCCTACGTGCATATCCATGTTTTTAATAATATTAATAAGAGACAACAACGGTTCGCCACTCATATCTATTACGTTGTTAAAGTTTTTATCTGGAAAATTACACAGATTTATAACGCCTATACCGTTTCTTTCGCATAAATCTATGAAACTCTGTGCGAATTCATAATTCCAGCTTTTTTTATACGGGATTCTAGCGTTCCGCAATTCTGTTTCGTCTGTATCTGTAGCAAATTGCACGGTAATAATATGTTTGTATCTGGTTCTGAGCATATCGACAAAGAACTTGCTTTTCTCGTCCGTTGGATATTCATTATTAATTTTATCTATAGCTTCTTCCATCCCATCGACCATAAGCTGTTTTGATATAAGGCGTGATATATGAAGCTTTGTTTCCTTTTTTAATATATCGAAACTAAGAAAGTCACAAAGAGAATATATATCATTGTCACTTTCCAATATATCAAGCAGTGAACCGAACGAGTCTATCATTTGCTGGCTTAAATGATTAAATTCGGGAAGTAGTTCCGTCAAAACATCATAAGAAATATTCCTAAGATGTATAATGTTATATTTCTGATATGGTTTTTTCGCACGGAACTGCTTAAGGACGGGATATAACATTATACTGTCGCCATATGTTATCCAAGGAGACAAATAGATATAGGCTTCTTTCCCCTTAATTCTATCATTATTGTTTCTGTCTCTATCCGTATTTTTTTTGTAAAACAATATGGAATAACTAGCGGACGTCTTGTAAACACTCTGCCTTTCGTACCCGTCCGGAATAATGCTGGATACTAAAATCGTTTTTTGGTATACATCGGTGTCGCATTCAAAAGACTTAAAAAACAAAACAGCATACTCATATTTATGATATTTAAATTCACTACACCCCAATGTTTTTGTATATTGCCTTAAATCATCGGCACTACTCATTTGAATAAAATATTCTCCGTTAATAACTTCCGGTTTTGATTTTAATCCATCTATAAAATTGTCATCATTTTTTATGTAGCAAATTATAAAAGCCGCTTCGCAAATGTCAAATGCTTTTTTATAGACTTCATATACATTTTCTTTCCCACACATAATCGCATATAATCTTGCGGAGGATAAAAAAAACTTCAGCTCTTTAATCGAATTCAAATATTCATTGCTTTGGCAAACAATACTCATGACGAACCCCCATTCCGACGTCTAATTCTTATTTATTTTGTCAATAAAATAATCTTCTATGACAAGATAATGGATGCCGCTGTTCAAAAAACTCTCGACCGCTTGCAAGGGGGTTTCCACAATGGGTTGACCTTTAATGTTGAATGATGTATTCAAAAGGATGGGAATCCCGGTTATTTTTTCAAAGGCTGATATTAGTTCATAAAACACCTTGTTTTCGTCTCTTGAAACCGTTTGCAATCTGGCAGTTTGATCCACATGGGTAACGGCACCAAGCTTTTCCGCGTACTTTTCTTTTACACTTGCAACATACAGCATAAAAGGATTGTCCTCAAAATCAGTATCAAAATACTCACTGACCTTTTCACGCAATACCGCCGGGGCAAAAGGCCGGAACGGTTCGCGGAACTTGACAAGGTTATTTAATATATCCTTCATTTCGTTAGGCATCGGGTTGGCCAGTATGCTGCGGTGTCCTAATGCACGCGGCCCAATTTCCGAACCCTCGGTAAACCAGCCTATAATTTTGTTTTCCGCAAGCATTTTTGCCGTTTTTTCATACAACTGATCGGCCGGCATCTTACTCCACCTTAAAACCCCGCTATATCTACTCAACGTCTGCTCTATCTCTACATTTGTATAGGCTCGACCAAGAAACGGATAAATAAAACGGCTGTTCATTTCATCTTTATTGTTGTATTGATAATGTGCGTAAATAGCCGCACCATAAGCCAAGCCCGAATCTCCGGCAGCAGGGAAGATAAAAACGTCTTCAAACTTTGTCTTTTGTTTAATTTTCCCGTTTAATACACTGTTCAATGCAACACCACCGCCGTAACTTAGACTCTTACAGCCCGTCTTTTCATATAAGTGATTTAATATACAAAAAACAAGCTCTTCTAAGATTACTTGACCTGTGCAAGCTATATCCGCCTTTGTTTTCAGAATATCAGAATAATATGCTTCTTTATTATTTTTAATAATATAAATCAACTGATTATAAATTCCATTGATATCAATTTTGACAGCTATATCTTTTCCTTTTTCGCCAACTGTTATAAATTCTTTTATCCTGTCGTAGTAAATGGGCCTACCGTAGGGTGCAAGCCCCATTGTTTTTCCTTCTTCAAGCAAATTGAATCCTATCATATATGTTATAAGGGAATAGAAATCGCCTATTGAGTTATCGGTAAGCGTTAGCCTGTCCATGCCGCTTTTATGCCTGAAATCATAAGGAAGATAGGCATATTTTTCATTTCTTGTACCCAAATAATCGGTATATAAATTTTCCTGCCCCCATATAGAATTAAAAATAGTGATTTTATTGTCTATTGCAAAGCCAAGCGAAATTGTGTTGGACTGTCCGTCCGAATAATGGTCTCCCGCACCATCCGCAACAAAAACTGCACTGTCTTTAAACCCAGAACCGTAATATGAAGCGGCGGCATGAGCCATATGGTGATTTACTCGCATAATATTAGCATAATATTCTCTATCCGCGAAAGCCGCCATACCCCATTGGTTGTTTGATACAATAATACCAATATCATCAATCGACAACCCGTTGGCATCTAAACAATACTGTATTCCCCCAAGTAAGGCCGACCTCAGCCCGCCACTGTGTTTTTCACGTGATACGCGTTCTTCCTCAATATATGTTATTATTTTTTTATCTTTTAGTAAACAATATGAAAAATCATGCTGTGAACCACCAATACCTAATATGTACATTAATAACCACCTTCTCTAAATTTAATTACATACTCAACCAGATCGTCTAAACCAAAATCATTGCCGAGAACCAAATATTCGTCATCAAAATAAATTCCATATTCTCTTTCAATTTCAACCAGTACTTTTAAGAATGCAATTGAATTAATCTGATACTGAACAAATGGCTCATCAAAATCTGTATCTTCGGGCATATCACCTGTATATATAAACTTGGAAATCATAAAATCTTTAAGTTCTTTATGTTGCATAAAAGCTCCCTTTCCTTTAAGTTAGATTTTTTATAAGTACGCCGCTTCCTATCCCGCCGCCGCCACAAAGTACAGCCACTCCATAAGCAACCGAATTTCTTTTTAGATGATGCAATAAAGTAATGCAAATACGCAGGCCAGTACTGCCCAGAGGGTGTCCCAGCGGTATACTTCCACCTCCAATATTGATAATTTCTGGATTCCACTTGCTTTGTTTCAAACATATGCACATTTGCGCAGCATACGCTTCATTGCATTCTATCAAATCTATGTCGTCTTCTTTGATTCCCGAAATATCCAATAATTTGTTAAACGCTTTGTGGGGTGCAAGACATATACTACCCGGGTCTACACCAATAACTACAGATGAGATTATCTCGGCTTCCGGCTGTATTCCATATTTTTCACATGCTCGTTCTGACATCAAAAGCACCGCACTTGCTCCGTCGTTTATGGACGTTGCATTTTTCTTTGTTATTGTGCCATCCTCACAAAACAACGGAACGTTCTTTTCAGAATCCAATAAATGTTTGTAAAACTGTATGTGTTCATCTTCATTAAAAATTGTATTGTCTGCAAGCCTAACAGGCTCTATCTCATCCTTAAACCATCCATTTTTTTGTGCATATCTCGCTTTTTCATAGCTCTTCACAGAGTAATCATCCTGTTTATTTCTGCTGATGCCATACTCTCGTGCGGCTGTTTCTACAGCTAAGCCAATATTGTCTAAATAGCTCGCATCCCTTAAATCATTTAGCGTTTTTGTACTGTTTTTTATATTCATATAGGCATTTTTCAAAGAATACGGCGACTGGCTCATGTTTTCTGTTCCACCAACCAAAATAACATCAGCAGCACCGATAATTATATTGCGGCTTGCAATTATTAAAGCTTCCATGGAGGATGCGCAAGTCCTGCCGATACATACCGCGGGTATATTTGCCGGTATGCCTGCTGATACCAATGCTTTTTTGGCATAGCTGTGCGGTTCTTGAGAAAAGCAACAACCTGCAACAAAATCATTTAGCTCTGCGCCTATCTTCCTGCCAGGTATATCTGCTTTATTTAGCAGCGCCCTCACTGCTTCCGCCAAAATATCTTTCTCAGCCATATTTGATAAAGACCCTGCCGGACTTCCTATAGGGGTCCGGCAGCATTTGGCCATATATACTTTTTGCATTTAATACCACCTTGTACTTAAGAAATTACACCCTACATTGCGTTTTCAATTATTTCAACAGCTTGAATCAAACATTTTTTTTCCTTCAACCAAACAGCATCAATCTTTTGGATTATTCTTTCCCTCATAATTTTTGTTTCTCCCCAAAGTACGCATTTCAAAAAATTATTTTTTAGATTTTTCCATGCAGTTTCCAGCTCCCTCATCTCATTTGCAAACATTAAAAAAGTTTCTCCGCCAACATAATTTTCTATAAAACATGTATATAAATACCTGGAGCCGGAAATTATATAACCTACCATCGAATCTAAATCAGAGACCCATGCTCCGCCGCTTACATTTGAAGAATATTCCGCCGCAATCGATTCTGCCAAACTAACCTTTTCCTTAAATATTTCAAATTGCAAATCAACATTATATTGCAATATTTTATTGTATGATAATATCAATGCATATAGCTTATCAGGTTTAACAAGGGTTTTAGGGGTATTCATATAGTGCATTTTTGTTATTTTCAAATTATTGGCGTATATTTTTTGAACTTTATCGCTATATGTCGGGTCAACCACGGTTGCAATATCATCTTTTATCGATTCAATCACAATAACATGATCATTTGTTATATTATATCTTGGAATCCATTCAAAATTATTGCAAGAAAGTTCAACCATTATAGGTCCTTGATTTTCTATCAATTTCTTAAGTCCGTCTATGCCACTATAATCTGCAGATATAAATCGTATGCCAAATATCTTTGAAATTTCTTCTTCTATATTATCATGAAAAGCCCTTAGACAGCCTCCTATAGTATCTGCTCTTGCTTCATCATAAGCAAATGTAAAAAACGAATGAAAACACAGGGCATAATCAACCCTTTTTTTACTTAGTAAATACATCAAGCAAGCTCCTGTACAACCCAACCCTCTTAACGATACCATTGTTCCCTCCAAAGCTATCTATCATCTGTAGAATCTTTCCTTCATTTTTTTAACACTCAGATAATTTTCTATATAATCTTTAACCGCTTGGGAAATTTCGCTAAATTGCTTTTTATAACCAATGTCCTGTAATTTTTTTAGGTCTGCGCATGTATACACTTGATAACTTTCAGATACTTCTGGCGGTAATTGCGAAAAAGAAATTTCACATTCTTTATTTAATAAAGAACTTACCATTTCTACTATATTGAGAAACGGCGTGGTTACACCTGTACCAACATTATAAATGCCGTTAAATTGCTTGTTGCATATAAAATACCATATTACATCCAAAACGTCATTTATATAAATAAAATCTCTTCTTTGTAATCCTTTTTGGTACTGACCATTAACATCATAAAGAATTATTTTGCTATGCCGCGAAACAGATTGGTATACATGATAAATAAAACTAGCCATATTCTGCTTATGATATTCATTAGGCCCAAAGACATTGAAAAGCCTTAATCCAACCCACTGAGGCGGAGTAGCCTTTGCAGTCAAAACATATCTGTCCAGCAAAACTTTTGAAAGCGCATATGGACTAGAAGGCTCTGTTTCGGCATCTTCCACGAAGTTTTGCAGAGAACCGTAAACCGAAGCTGAGCTTGCATATATAAACCTAACGCTATGTTTTCTGCACCATTCAAATAATTCTGTACTGTACATATAATTGTTTTGGAAGATGCCGTCTACGTCCGTGTTTGTAGTAGAACTATATGCTCCAAGGTGTACAATCACACTGCCGGCAGGAGGTTTTATGGCTAATATTTTTGCTTTATCCATTATCATATTAAATTTTAAATTCAGTAAGTTCTTCCATTTTTCGCCTATTAGTCTGTCTTCAACAACACAAATATCATTAATACCCATTTTGTTTAAAAATTTTACTAAGCAGCTTCCAATAAAACCTGCTCCACCTGTTATGAAATACAAAAAATCACCTCCATGCCGAAAGCGGCAATAATTCTAAATTATTACTCCATAGAGTTTTATAAAGGCTTGCGCGATGCCTAGCTCTGCTTTGAAATAATTCCTCTATATTAAATAAACCTAATTTCTAATAATCTCGTCCGCTAAATCAGCAATCGTAAAAGCAGATCCAACTTGAAAAACTCTTTTAAATTTAATACTTAAACCTATATCAATATCGCTTTTTTTATCACCGATTAGATACGATGATAAAAAATCAATATTGTAGTCCTTGCCTGCCTTGTAAATCAATCCAGGTTTTGGTTTTCTGCAATCACAATCTATACTGTACGGCAGTACAGTACCTAACGGATAAGGAAGGTGCGGGCAGATATAAAAAGCGTCGATACTTGTGTTTTCCAGAGTTTTTAACCGGCAATTCAACGCGTCGTTAAACTGTTTCACGTCACTTAAAGTGCAGTAACCCCTAGCTACACCGGATTGATTTGTTACAACTATCAATAAAAAACCCGCGTCCTTTAACTTTTTCAAGGCCTGCGGTACATTTTTTATAAACATTAAATCAGAAACATTCCATGTGTATCCCGTATCAATATTAATTGTGCCGTCCCGGTCGAGGAAAATAGCACTATTCTGTAATTTCATTTTCCAGAGCCTCTATTAGAATGTGAAATAACGAAATCGTCATTTCTTGTATTACCTGCGTATTATCAGATGGTATTTTAAGTATATTGTCAACTATTCCGCTTGCCTCCCCGTCTTTTGAACCTGTTATCAAATAATTCTGAATACCCAATGCTTGTGCAGTTTGTATGGCTATAACAATATTTTTAGAATTTCCGCTGGTACTAAGAGCAATAAGCAAATCATTCTTACTTCCGTAAGCCTCAATCTGACGCCTGAAAACGTCATCGTAGGAATAGTCATTGCTTAGGCATGTTAAAACAGAAATATCGCTGCACAATGCCAGTGCCGGCCATGCGCCCCTATCAACAGTCAAGCGCCCTACAAATTCGCTCGTTATATGAAGGCAATCTGCCGCACTACCTCCGTTACCGCACAAAAGCAACTTGCCTCCCAATGACAATGCAAACAATATAGAATGGTATAGATTCTGCACTTCTTTATGCATTGCCGCGTTACCCAGAATATTTGAATATACAGCACCTCGCGCGTCAAGCATTTCAATTATCTTCGCCATGCAAATACCCTTCTTTCGTATTTTTTATACTACAAAAGTTCTAGTTAGAAACAAAGTTCTTAACTGCAAAAATTAAAAAATTACAATTGAAAATAAGATACCGTTCTTAGCCGAAATAGCTATAATAATCAATAATATCTGTTTTTGAAACTGTTGCAGTACCCATTTTTGATACACTTATACCTGCGACAAAAGACGCAAAGTTTCCTGCCTTGATAACATCTGTTCCAGAGGCGCAAGCAACAGCAAGAGCAGCCAAAGTTGTATCGCCTGCCCCGGTTACATCTGCAACAGCTTCACCAAAAGGCGGTATGATTTTTAAGCCTGTATCCTTTCCAAAAATGACACCACCATTTTTACCCGTCGTCACATATATGTAGTTAAAACTTCCTTCCTCCAAAACTGTTTTACATATATCTGACAGCATTTCCAAATCATCAGCCGAAACATTATGCCCAGTAAATTCAGAAAGCTCTTTCAGGTTCGGCTTGATCATGTAAGCACCGGAATATTTGTAAAAATCAGATTTAGGATCGACTATAATTTTCTTGCCTTTTCCGATAAATAAATCAATTATTTTTTCTATAAGCGAACGTTTACAGAATCCTTTTTTATAATCGGATACAACGAGCAAGTCATACAATTCTATATTTTTACTAATTAAATCAAAAACCTTTGTTTCTGCCATTTCGTCAATGACGCATATATATTCATTATCAATCCTTAACAGAGGGTGACCGCTTGCAACCAGCCTTGTTTTTTTTGTGGTTGGCCTGTCATTGACTGTCAATAAATACTCACAGGGGTTATTTAAACTGTTTAACATGGCGGCTATATCCATGCCATCCTTGTCATTTCCGACTACACCGCACAAATGCGCATTTACTCCCAATGATTTTATGTTGTTGAAGACATTAGCTGCCCCGCCCAACCGAAATTCACATTCAACAGGTAAAAATACAGGAACTGGTGCTTCAGGCGACAATCTTTCAGCTTTGCCGAATATATATTTATCACAAATGATATCACCTAAAACTAACATGGTGCAACTTTCTAGACTATCATCATATATATCCTCTATAAATACCATACTATCCAATTATGCCCTTCATTGATTCACACTAAGTGTCTTATTTTAATGCCGATTTGGTACCTTACTGATAATCTCTAAGCCGACTTTCATTTCACATACCCGACCCATCATCCTGACCTCAACAACCGCCTCTGATTTATGCCGGTATATTTTTTTTATTTGACTTTCAAATCCTTTTAACGGACCTTTTGTTATCACCACTAAATCATTTTCAATAAATCCCTGCGACATCTCAATACAATACTTATTATTGTATAACCTCATAAAACTTTTCCGTTCATCATTCATCATTTCAAAGCCAGAACAATTTTCGCTACCACATTCATTTCCATGTCTAAGCAGTTTAAACGTATTTTGTGACAGAAGGATAAACGGCTTTATGGTTAAATAGAAATCCTTTCCTTCGAATATCGTTTCAATGAAAACGTATCCGGGGAAAGTTTCCTTTTTTTCTAATTTCATCATGCCATTTTTTTTGAAATAAGTGTCATACATTGGTATAAACGGCTGTAAACCGTCAATCTTCCAAACTTGCGATATCTTGTAAGCAGTTTGCTGTTCATAACCCGTTTTCACGAATAATACATACAAGTGCATTTCCATTCCATCTCCTTATTTAAGGCGCATGACTCAATTTGGCATAGCTTCGCCCTTCCCGTCTGCCTTTGGCTTTACAGCATACAGGTTAATGCGTCAAATATATAATCCTAGCCTAATCCGCCGCGACCCTCCGACGTCCGGTTTTAAGCAAGTGTTTCAACTATACTTTATACTTTTTTACTAAAAAATAAAACCATCTTTAGTATTTTATTAATATACACTATGGTTGTCAATAAAAGCAAGTTACAAAGTGTTTTAATTTCATACTTATTTATGATATGATTTTTACGAGGTGAGGAAATTGAATAAAAAAAAGATAGAATTTAATGAATTTGATATTGCAGTTGGCAGCCGGATTCGAAGCCAACGTGAGAAACTTGGATATTCAAGAGAAAAACTTGCTGAGTTTGCAGATATGAGTATTAATTATCTTGGAGAAGTTGAAAGAGGCGTCAGAAAAATATCGGCATATAAGCTGGCTCGCCTATCTGTAGCTCTTGGCGTTACAACCGATTATCTTTTATTTTCTGTAAGGCATGGTGAAAAATATGAACCATCGATAAACTTTTTACGTGTTGAGTTTGAAAGTATTATTGAAAAATTTATTAAAGTAGTTGGATTTGAAGAACATTAATAGAAACACTCAAATTTGAACTTATATCCTTAATTGTATTTATCATTATTACACTGCTTTTTAATCTGTGAAATACAGTACAACTAATATCTTACCACTGTTAAACAACTAATATTATAATAACTCAAAGTGCTGATGATACCATGCAAAAATAACATGTGCTGTTAAGCAAAATAGACCGTAAGAAACTCAAGATGATATTGCTATTAAATAAGTGTTTTCTATGGAAGAAAAGACACAAGCGCAGATACTTCAAGATTCGGACAAAACAGGCGAACGGAGACCGGATCGCAGACAACATAAGACCATTACAAGCCAAACTCATGAATCAACTCTCCGGAGATGCTCATACTTTTTAATCTGCATAATGCTTTCCTCTGCAGATCCATAACTCAAGAGGTTTATGCTGCCGTACCAAAAACGAGACGCTGGACATTTGGCTTGTAACAAAATTTAAGCTATTATGATACAATAAAGTTATGGATAAATATAACAACATTAAGAAATACAATGCGACAACTTTCAAATCTATGACAGAAATATCGCCTTCAACATTTGAAGAAATAATAGGGGTCACCAAAACAACCTATGCTAACAAACACAAGCTACCTTTCTATGTTTGATATTTTTTGTGCTTGGAACAAACAAGCGATTAAACTCAAAAACGGCGAAATAACCAAGGATGAATATAATAATTGGCGATACAACCACCCCAAAACCGAGGTTAAATATAGCAAAGCTACACTTTTCAATGGACTAAATAATGACCATATAACCTCCAAAACTTTTAATGAAATTTACATCATAGTTCCTACACCTGGAAAAAGATGTCAATATACACCACATCAGGAACTATTCCAGAGCAAGTCCAATTACCGATAATAATTAACTGGAAACATCCTCAATTTACTTGTTTGTAGTCAATAAAAAAGAGCTAACCGGCGTTCAAAAGCAGTTAGCTCTTTTCATATGGATTTATAAGCAATGTTGCCAAATTGATGCCACGACGGTTATCGACAGGCTACAAACTCTGTAAAATCAACATTCTTTACGCAGGTTTTCTTACTCCCATTCAATAGTCCCTGGCGGCTTGGACGTGATATCGTACACGACACGCCCAACGGCCGGTACCTCGGTAATTATCCGCGCTGATATCCGCGCCAAAACGTCGTGAGGGATAGGGGTGTATGTGCCGGCCATAAAATCCTTCGTATATATGGCGCGCAGGGCGATTACCGCGCCGTAGCGCCGCTCTCCTTCCGCGGACACGCCGACGGACGATAGGCCGGTATGCACGGCAAAATACTGATCAGGACGCGTAACCAGCGCAAGCACGGAGTGCTGACCAGATACTGGTATCTGCTCAAGCTTTTCTACTTCCCCACGGAAAATTGCATCAGCTTGGCGTAAAACGCATAGCTTGTCCTCCGTAACCTCGCCCAATACGCGCACGGCAAGGCCGGGGCCGGGGAACGGCTGGCGTGCGTAAAGATGCCTGGGCAGACCAAGGACTTTGCCAACCTCACGTATCTCCTCTTTAAGAAGGCCCGCAAGCGGTTCTACCAAACCAGTGAAGCCGATATCCTCCGGCAGACCGCCCACGTTATGGTGGGATTTTACGAAGGCCGCGCCTTCCTTGCCCGATTCTACAATATCGGCGTAGTTTGTACCTTGCGCTAGAAAGATTACGTCCTTTAGCTTCGCGGCTTCCTCGTTAAAAACAGCTACAAACTCCGCACCGATGATTTTGCGCTTTTCCTCCGGGTCTGAAACGCCCGCCAGCTTCGCCAGAAAGCGCGCGCCAGCGTCCACGCGGATAAAGGTTAGGTCTTTACCTGCGAAGGCCGCCTCGATCTCGTCGCTTTCGTTAAGGCGCATGAGGCCGTGGTCCACATACACGCTAACTAGCTGACCGGGGATGGCCTTTGTAAGAAGCGCCGCACAGACGGACGAGTCCACCCCGCCGGACAGGCCAAGCAAAACGCGTTCTTCCCCCACTTGCTCACGGATTTTTTTGCATTGAAGTTCTATAAAAGCTTCGACGGTGCTTTCGGTTTTCGCTAAACGGTCTTTTATCATTTGAATGCTCCTCACACTGCAATATTTATACTCTTTGTTTGAATTTTTATACCACGCCAACATAACTTTCCGTATAATTTAACACTGCCAAATACCCTCCGACAGCGTATTTATTAAAATATCCTGTCAGCTCCGATATATATGTGCCATAATTTTCATCATTTTCCTTAAGGGCGTACGATGCAGAAAGAGACCGGCCAATAAATCCGTCTAAATCAAAGACAAGGTCGTTTTTAAATATTTTGTGTTCGTATGCGCCTATAAAGAAACCATTAAAATCGCTCTCTCTTCCAATTCCGCCGCCGAAACCCTTAAAGTTAGGACAATATTTTTTATTAATTCTATCACATTCTATTACCGATATATCGCTATAATCGCGGATGTTCCATACGAGGACCACTTTGCCGCCCGGTTTTATGATACGCCCGCATTCCGCCTTAAATTTTATCTGATCAAACCAATGGTATGCCTGAGCAACAGTGATGAAATCGACACTTACCGCCGCAAGTGCCGTGGCCTCGGCCGTGCCGTTTATGGAGATGAAGTTTTTATAGGAACTTAATTCTTTTTCCGCAACGGTTCTCATATCACCGTTTGGCTCAACGGCAAGGACTTTACTGCCGATATTTAATAGCTGCCTCGTAAAAATGCCCGTGCCGGAACCCACATCAGCGACAGTGACAGCATCGTTTACACCGACGGATGTACGCAAGTATTCAATAAACCCCGCGGCGTACGTCGGCCGGTACTTTGCATATATACCGCCCATGCCTTCAAACTTCGCTTCGTTCATATTTATCTAACCTCCTGCCGTAAATTGTATTGTAGTTTAAGCAACTCCCAATATCCCGGCACAAGGTCAATTCTCAGATCATCAAACAGAAAGCATTGTTGCGGGCAGCCGCAGTACTCAACTCCATCAAACTTCCATTTGAATGAATGAGTACAGTTGCCGCCGCCTTTAACCTTATTACAGCACCCGGGGTGGTCTTTCTTAAATTCGTTCCGCACGGTATCAGGCATCGCTAAAATGCCGCTCATGGATTTATCAACTTTTGGTAATTTTAAGGAAAGCCTGCCGTACAGCGTCCTCGCGATCCGGGCCGATTTATAAAAATACTCACCCGCCGCATTGGCTATATTGAATTTTATATCAGGATAACATGTGGAATAATCGTAAAACGTTATGGCGAAATCACGCATTTGCCGTGATTGTTCCGTTTGGTGAATATTATCAACAACCCATTGCCTAAGCGGGATTTTTGCGCGGTCGGCAGTGATTTTATAATCAAAATGAAACCATGCTTGCCAACCTTCAAACGGGCTATTTTCGCTCTTTGCGGAACTTGATTTTATTTTACGGACGGCTAAACGTGCGGCAATTTCCGAAAACCAAAGTGTGTCCCAGCATTCAAAATACAGTTTCATCGTATTCATCATAACCGGATCATCTGGATATTCTACGTCAAAGGTTTCAATATTTTTACTGAAAGGTTTACCGTTAAAATTAGAAAAGACAAAGCCAAACTCAGTTAGGCGTAATAGGACTTTTTCATACTTGGGAACAGGGCGTTGTATTTCAGCTTCCTCACGGTTACGTCCTTTAATTTGTTTAAGGAAGTCTTGGACGGGAACGGTCAGGGTATTATTATGTAAATGCGCCGACTTAAAGAGCGCAAACAACGTATCCACCGCACGGCTGACCGTACGGTTACCTGCTTTAATAACGTCGCTATCAATTTCTTCGACAGGTACGAGCTTACAGCCGTATCCTTCCGGATTTTTTGCAATATCGCGGTATATGCTTTTGGCAAGCTCACAAAACTGCGTAAACTTTTTCGAGAAATCAATAGGCAAGCCGCTTGCAAGCGGGTAATCCTCCGGTATTGGAAGGATTGTATTTGCGATTCTTTCCGCATGTTGTTGGCAATAATATTTGTATCGGCAAGTATATTCCATTTAACTCCCTAGAATTAACCCTTTTAAGATAAATGTGTCAATGCCTATAAAAGCTACCAGGGCTAGTAAATAAAACGAGAAATATTTCAGCCTTGCTTTCTTTATAAGTACGAACACAAGATTTATCGCCAAATAACCGGACAATAGGGCAGCGAGGAATCCGAAGCCTAAAAGCATCCATTGCTCCGCTTCCAACACAATGTATCCTGTCAATAACCCACGCCCCTCTAACGCCGTTGCTCCAATAATGGCGGGGATTGACAGGAGGAAGATAAACTTTGCCGCATCCTCCCGCTTTAGTTTGCGGAAGAGCGACCCAGTCATCGTCGCGCCTGAGCGGGACACGCCGGGCAGGATGGCGACGGCTTGAAACACGCCGATAGTCAGCGCGTCCGCCGCGTTGATATCCTTCATCTCTTTCGTAAGGTGCGTTGGACGCACCGCATCCGCATAAAAAAGAATCAGAGCGGTAAAAAGGAATGCACCCATTAGGAAAGGCATGGACGTGCGAAACCAGTCCATGCGGCCGGACAGGAATATGCCAGCTGGAATAATGGGGATTGTAGCTATCAGAAGCGAAGCCGTAAGCCTAGAAAACGGCTTGCTAATTATCATCCATAAATCTTTGCGCAAAACGAATATTACGGACACAAGAGTCCCCAAATGGAGGACAATATCAAACAAAAGCGGAAACCCATCCTCCGGGTGGTAGCCGAAGATATTGTGGAAAACGGCTAGGTGGCCGGAGCTTGATACAGGGAGAAATTCGGTAACCCCTTGCACTATCCCCAGTATAACTGCTTGTAATGGACTCATTCATACCTCTATGTGATGTCTTATATTATAATGTTATAGAGGAATTACTTTGAAGTAGTGTCAAAATTTAGCTTGTTAAGATTTTGATACTACTTCAAAGTAAAGCTGGGCAACACGCAAGTGTCCCAGCTTGTTCGTAGAATAGTTACGTATGTAACTATTCTACGAACATTCCTCTATATGTCTTAATGCCAAGGATATACCTTCGACCGCCTTACCTGTGCCCGCGTAAAATCTGCCCCACCGACGATTATCTTATCCTCATCGACAAGCGTAAGCGTCCACCGTTCCTCATCGCCCACTCCCGATCCCGGCAGTAAAATAACAAGTTCGCCGCCATCAACATTCCAGCTAAAGATTGCGAAAAGGCCGCCCCAAGAACGAATACCGGATCTATCTAGGTTGAAGGTATAGTACCCGCCAGCCCAATTCCATGTGCCTATTAGGGCAATGGTGCTTTCACACATATACGGTGCATCGCCTATCCTTACGAACAACGCCCCGCCTATGGTTATAAGCTCTTCTTCTAAAGAAACAACAACCCAGCGTTCGTCCCAATCATCGTCAATCTCAAGCACTACTAAGCTGCCGTCCATATACCAGTAAAATTCGTTTCTAACGCCGCTCCAGTCGCGTCTGCCCGTACCATCCCGGTTAAATATATAGTAACCGAAGTCCCAAATCCATTCCCCATACAAAGTCGATGTTAAAACAGGTGCAGGTGCGTCGCCTATAGGAAGAGCGTTTAGTTCTCCGCCCAAAACAGCCGTCAAATCAATACGCGACGACGGTACGGCGAAATTAAGAGCTTGATTTCCATTTCCAAAATACATAAATGACGTAACGCCCACTAATCGACCGTAAGTATCAAACAACGCGCCACCACTCGAACCCGGGGACGTTGGTGCTGTATGTTGAATTATATCGTGAACTACATATATATCATCCGAAATGAACTCAGGAACAAACCTAGAAACAATGCCCGATGAAAAAGTATTATGGTGTCCGCGCGGACTTCCGATGGCGTAAACGCTGTCACCTATATTTAACCCGGAATAATCCCCAATGCTTACAAAATCGAATGTCCGCCTGCCGGCCACGCGTATAATCGCCAAATCGTTATCAATATCGTATGAGTAATAACCTAAAATATCAAACTCACGCCCGTTATGCGTTAAGATAAAAGCGTATGGCGCACCCACGATAACATGATGGTTTGTTACGGCGATTCCTGTCTCACAAACAAAGAAACCGCTACCCGCATGATAAAACCATTCTCCGCAGGTTGAGGTATATATGGCAAACACAGCGTTTGCATTTTGGGCAAAAATTTGCGGCGGCGTTAGAGGAGCAGCTTCCGTAATTTCTGCTGATACCGATTTTGTGGCAATAATTAAACACATCAAAGCAAAAGCGGAAATAAGAGCTTTTTTCATAAGCATTCTCCTTTCATGCAGCCGTCAAATACAGTTTGCTTTTGCAACAAACTGGCGAACTCAGTTCGCCCCTACAACAATCTGGCGAACTCAGTTCGCCCCTACAACAATCTGGCGAACTCAGTTCGCCCCTACAACAATCTGGCGAACTCAGTTCGCCCCTACTTGGCGTATTCGCTATGTCTGGTTTCTCTGATTAAATTGACTTTGATCTGGCCGGGATATTGCACTTCGTCCTCAATCTTCTTCGCCACGTCGCGCGCAAGCCAAACGAGGCCGGCGTCGTCCACCACCTCGGGGATGACAATAAGGCGCAGTTCTCGCCCAGCTTGGATGGCAAATGACTTTTCAACGCCATCAAACCCGTCCGCAATCTCTTCTAGTGTATGCAGGCGTTTGATGTATGATTCCACCGTTTCGCGCCGTGCGCCAGGTCGTGCGCCGGAAATTGCGTCCGCGCATTGAACGATTACGGATATCATGCCTTGCGGCTCCACGTCTCCGTGGTGCGCCTCCACGGCGTTAAGGATTATCGGGTTTTCCTTGTATTTTTTAAGGAGAGCGACGCCCAAAGAGACGTGCGTTCCTTCATGTTCGTGATCCAAAGCCTTACCTATATCATGGAGAAGACCCGCGCGTTTCGCCATCATCACGTCCGCGCCGACCTCGGCGGCTATAAGCCCGCTAAGTATGGAAACCTCCACAGAATGGCGCAAAACGTTCTGCCCGTAACTAGTACGGAACTTCATGCGGCCAAGCAAACGCACAACTTCGTTGTGAAGATTATGGACGCCCGTTTCATAGCACGCGGCTTCGCCTTCCTGGCGGATATTCGCCTCAACTTCTTTTTTGGCTTTCTCCACCATTTCCTCTATACGTGCTGGATGTACGCGCCCGTCGATGATAAGCTTCTCAAGTGCAGTCTTTGCGATCTCACGTCGCACCGGGTCAAACCCGGAAAGTATTACAGCCTCTGGTGTATCATCTATAATAAGGTCAACGCCGGTAAGGCTTTCAATGGCTCGGATGTTGCGCCCCTCGCGGCCGATAATACGGCCTTTCATTTCATCGCTCGGCAATTGGACAACGGATACGCTGGTTTCGGCGAACTGATCCACTGCACAGCGCTGTATCGCAAGCTCCAGTATCTCAGAAACCTTTTTTTGCGCTTCATCTTTAGTTTTGGCCTCAATCTCGCGCAAGACGGTAGCCGACTCAAGCCTGGCATCACTTTCAATAACCGTCATCAGATGATCTTTCGCCTGCTCTTTGGTAAAACCGGAAATGCGCTCCATTTCCTCAATATGTTTCTTTAAAACATTGTCAATCTCAACTTTTTGCACGTCAACTGCATCAATCTTTTTTTGCCACTGCTCTTCCTTTTTTTCAAGGGAATCATGCTTTTTGTCAATTTGTTCTTCTTTTTGCTGAATCCTGCGCTCTTGGCGTTGTATCTCGCCGCGGCGTTCCTTTAATTCCTTCTCAAATTCGTTTTTAAGCCTGATACCTTCTTCTTTTGCTTCAAGTAAAATCTCTTTCTTTTTCGATTCCGCCGTCTTCGTAGCTTCCGCAACAATCTCAACAGCCTTTGTTTCCGCAACACCAGTCTTGCCTTCAGCCACTTTCTTTCTATACGTAATTCCTATAAAAAACATGGCAACGCCAACAACGGCAACTGCCGCAATTAAAATAAAATGCAACGCATTCATTCCATCCATTTTTCTTTTGTTCCTCTCAATCTATATTAATTTATCCCCACTATCCACGCATAAGAAACCCCACAACGGATATGAAGATAATATTCACAAAAATTTTACTACATTTTTCGAATTTTGTCAAGAAAAACTACGACCGAAGCAAAAGCCCAAGTATTTCTGCATATAAATTAGTCACATTTTCACGCCAATTATTGCAAATTGCCGTAGCCTGCTCGCGCGATACGACAGATAGGTTGATTTCCATCAACGTGATATCATGCTCATACACGCCGCATTTAACGATATATTCACCGCTATCCCTATCGTAAAAAAGATTTGCCGTGGATTCAAAATCCTTTTTGACCGCGTAACGGTTTGCGCCCGCGTATTTTGTAAGTTTCGCCTTAACGTCACCTGGTACGAGGGCGGAGAACGACTCCAGGGCGTCGCCGCCGTCATCCGTGATCGTATAGTACGACAAACCGCCGCCACCGCTGGATTTTTCCAAATACCCAACTTCAGCAAGTTCTTGCAGATATACGGTAACCTGCCCACTTTCCATAAGCGCTTCCTCGTACACAAACGCAGATATGCGCTGCATGGACAAAGGCACGTCAAATTTATCTATCATATATAGCAAAATAATCTTATTCGTCAATTGGGTATCGCTATCCTCCAAGAAACTTTGTTGTATCATCTTTATTTTTACCCTTCCTGCTGTTTATTGGTTATTCCCCGCCAAAGGCAGCCACCCTCTCGCTTACTGCCGACCGAAAATCGAGCCCCTCCGATGAAGGGGGGTTAATCATGCCATTCAACGCGCGGCAGTTTATCCGCATTTTCTTTCGTCACGTTAAGAAGCTCAATATCAACACGCAACTCGTCGTCGCCGTCTATGCCGGTAACGAACAATAACTGCCCGTGCGGCTCACCCATAAAGACATCGGCAAGCTTTGTTAGCAGGGGAAAGTCCCGCTTTTCGCCGCTTTTCCTCATGCTTATGATGTTACCGGTACTTTTGTTTTTGTGTGGATTGCTTGAAAATGTCTGAAACGGCACTATATCGTCACCCTTATAAAAACAAAAATCTTCACCGGGTATGACGTCGTACATAAAACAAAATGCGGCATACAGATCGCTAAGGGTTGTATCCGCCTCCACAAACAGTTCCTGCCACGCCGACACGCCCTGCTCGTTGACTTTAAGCACAAGTGCGTCCACGACTACATCATCTTTCTTCCGCTCCTCTTTCGGCATATTTGCAAGAAATGCCGGCAATTCCGCTAAAACCGGTTTGATGGATTGGCTTTCCGGCAATAAAACACCCATATCGTCACGGTGCATAACATTTAGAACTTCAATTCCAATGTCCGTAAATGTGTACGCCGTACACGGCGCAAAAACGTGCATGGACATCTCGTCGCACAGATCCGCCGCGTCCGTAAAATTATCCGGGTTTTTGCTATAAGCTTCCAAAAACGAAATTATACCGTCTATTTCCTCACTGACATTATATGGTATAATATAAAGCGGATGTATGACGCGGCAATAGTACGCAAGCGGCGTTATAAATTTGCGGTCTAAAATGATACCGAAAAAGTACGCACCGGACATAAGCCCCATACGCATCTCCATGTCCATATCGCCGTCCTCGTCCTTACCGAAGCCCATATCCATGGACTTTGAACTGTCCGCCATAAAAGACATAATATCAACGCCCGTATCTGAAAACACCTCGGCAAAAATTTGGTCCGTTGGCACAGGGTTTTTTAAATATGACGTTAATTTCTGCTTGTAAACCTTGCTGATTGGCAAAAACTCGCTGATGGCAGATACGCATTCATCCAAAACCGCGTTTATCACTTTCTCCAATACGACAACATTTGGCACGTCAAAAAACCGCTCCCACTCCGAAACGACCATATTAACCTGCCCTGACAGTGACGGCATCGGCACAACCAACTTTAAATGCGATAAAATATTATGCAAAAACAGCCTATATTCCAAACCGCCAAGCGAAAGATCCGGCAGATGCCATTTCTCCGGGGTTTCCGCGTCAAACGCCGGGTCAACGCTATGCATAAAATGGCGCATATCGCTTATCAGCGGGTGGTCGTCTATACCAAAGCCAACGTTTTTAAAATCCGCAGCAAAAGATTTTCCGCCGTTTTCCCCGTTCTCAACGTTATATTTATACGAAACCAAGCGAAGAGTCCTATGCTCCGGCAACCCAAACTCCCTGTTAAGCGACAATATAAGGTTCGCCGGCGTAAGCACCGTGTTCTCCAAAAATGTACTGAAATACCAACGGCGGAAAATAAGCGGCAAAAAATCCGAGTACAGAAGTTTAGTTGCGCTCGCGGAAAGTTTATGTTCTTTCATGGTTTTTTCCGCTTCAAGCCACGCCTCGTTAAAGGCAATCTTGATATTATCGCATAACCTTACATATTCAGTATTCGTATTTTGGTTGTCGCCAATATTGGTATCGGCAGTGTTTTTATCACTTTTTTTCATATTTTACCGCCAAATCTTATTTTATCACTTGATTGTAACAGATGTTTAGTGGTAAAATCAATAGGTAATGAAAATCTTTTACGTTTTATTTACCCCATAAACCAAATTGTCAGCTAACTCTTTATAAGTTGGCTAATGAATGGCCCGTTTCACGGGTCTGCTAGAGAGGCTAGGAAAATTACTTTGAGTTATCCACACGAAATACTGATGCGCGTGCAGAAACCAGCACGCTACACAGGAGGCGAATTTGGCTCGTTTTACAAGGATTCATACAACACCCGCTTCTGCCTCTGCTTCCCCGATGTCTATGAAATAGGCATGAGCTGGAGCGGCATGGACATTCTGTACTCCATGTTAAACGAGGAAAGCGGCATATACTGCGAGCGCGCCTTCGCACCTTGGACAGACATGGAAGCTGTACTCCGCGAAAGGCAACTTCCGCTTACAAGCCTTGAAACAGGTACGCCGCTTGCTGATTTTGATATTATAGGCTTCTCACTTAACCACGAGCTTGTATATACAAATGTACTTAATATACTGGATTTAGCGGGCTTACCCTTACTTGCTGCAGAGCGTGGCGACGATTGCCCCATCATCTGCGCCGGCGGCCCATCTGTGTGCAATCCTGCACCAATGGCCGATTTTATAGATTTTTTCTTTATCGGCGAAGCCGAAGCTGGATTTACCGACATAATGAAAAAATACCAAAAAGGCATCAAAAAAGACGATTTCCTACGCAGTATTTGCGACATACAGGGCATTTATGTGCCTAAATTTAACAACTCGGTAAAAAAAGCCTGCGTCGCGGATTTAAATACGGCCTTTCTGCCGAAATCCTTCCTCGTACCGAACTTAGTCAGCACGCAGGATCGTGCAGCTGTGGAGATCTTCCGAGGATGCAAGCGCGGATGCCGTTTCTGCCAGGCCGGCAATATCTACAAACCCGTGCGTGAACGAAGCATTGATACCATAGAAAGCTACGCAAAATATTGCTTGGAAAAAACCGGGTACGATGAAGTTACCCTCCTATCCTTGTCCACTGCGGACTACAGCCGCTTCCCTGAACTGGCGGAAAGGATGCTTAGCGTAGGGGACAATATCTCACTATCCTTACCGTCCCTTCGCGTTGACGCTTTCGCGCTAAACGTTATGCGGCGTATCTCCGGCGGGCGCAAATCCGGCCTTACCTTCGCACCGGAGGCTGGGTCCCAACGCCTGCGTGATATTATCGGCAAGAACCTTACCGAGGATGAGATCATTGAAGGCTGCCGCCTTGCATACAGGGGTGGGTGGACGCGCATAAAACTATATGCCATGCTTGGTTTGCCCTTTGAAACCGACGAAGACGTTGTGGCCCTGGCTGAGCTTGCCGAAAAGGTTGCCAACGCGTTCTTCCGCCTACCAAAAGATGAGCGCGGCCACGGCCTTCAAATTAACCTCAGCGCGTCTTGTTTCGTGCCGAAGCCGCACACGCCCTTCCAATTCGTGCCGCAAGTTACGCAGGATGAGCTGCGACGCAAGCAGCAATTGGTAAAACGCAGTATCCGCTCGAAGCAGATAAAATTCTCTTACCACAGTGCTGATGGATCGGTGCTGGAAGGAGCGCTGGCACGAGGCGGCACTGAAACTGGGCGTGCCATTTTGGCAGCATTTAAACGCGGCGCACGCTTCGACAGCTGGTCGGAGCTATTTAACTACGGCATATGGCAAGAAGCCTATGAAGAGGCTGGGCTTGACCTTGAGGCGCAGGCGCTGAAATCATTTGAATATACGGACATTTTGCCATGGGATAATATATTCGCCGGAGCGGATAAAACACTTTTAATCAGAGAAATGGAGAAAGCACGTGAACTTTCACAGATATAGATTGACCTATGCTAAGCATAACAAAGCCCGGTATATAGGGCATCTCGACCTCCAAACCATTTTCCAACGCGCAGTGAGTCGCGCCGGTATCCGCGCACGTTATTCCGAAGGGTTTAACCCGCACCCTATACTCTCTTTCGCCGCACCTCTCTCCGTCGGCATGTCCGCGCTTGCTGACATTGTCGACGTGGATATTGTGGAGCAGTTGAATTGCGCGGATATTATAGAGCGCATAAACCAAGCGTTACCCGCAGGCTTAAATGTGCATAAATGTGAAGAAATCGCTATTTCATCTAAATCAGCGGCGGCTAGGTTACGCAAAGCACGATATTCAATGGAAATTAAATATGAAATGAAAGGCGCAAAAGATATGGGAGCACTCTCATTGGAGCCTAAAGACTCCTGCGCGAGCCAAGCATCCCAGGCACTCTATGCAGCACAGGCTGTAGAGCTTTTCAATAAATCCAAATCCGAAATATCCGGATTGGTCTACGAAATTCACGCGGACGGCGAAACGCCCGGCAAAATCACGGCCATTGTAGCCTGCGGCGGCTTCGGAAACTTAAAGCCCAGCCGTTTGGCGGAAGAGCTTTGCGGCTTAACAAACGTCACATTATGTCCGTTTTCAACGGAATATACGAGAGAGGAGCTGGAGTTAGCAGAATGAAAAGGCGAATAACAATGGCACATTTACTGCAAAAGAAGCCTGAAAAACGCAGTATCGTTATAGATGTAAGCGAAAAAGGCGTACGAGGCGCACTCCTTGATGCCGGTACATCCCCCAACGTGCTGGAGTTTGCAGGCGAGACAAGCGGACGCGAGAGCCTGGTCGGGCATATCTTTGTAGGGAAAGTAGCTGCCGTACATAAAAACGGCTTTTCCTTCATAGATCTGGGTATGGATCGAAACGCTTTTCTAAACCTCAATGACAGCAAGCATAACGGAGTTAGGGTAAGGGAAGGCCAAGCCATCGCCGTGCAGATCGGACGCGATGCGTACAAGGACAAGGGTGCGTCGGTGACGACCGCGCTGGCGTACAGCGGCCGCTTCTTCGTTATCACAGACCGTTGCGACGACGAGCATCCAAAAATCGGCGTCTCAAAGAAAATTATAAACCAAGCGGAACGTAACCGCTTGGTTAAGGTAACGGATGAACTGCTTGAAAAAACCAACCTATCCAACAGAAACATAACCATTCGCACCGATGCAGAAAACGCCGCAACCAGCTTACTTGACGCAGAACTTACCTCACTCGCCGCCATAATTGCGGAAACGGAAGAAAAGGCCAAAATTGCAACTCCACCAACCTCCATCTACACTCCATACGCAAGCCCCGCACTTAAAATCGCCGCAGAGCTATCCGTCGGCTCTGATATTGATGAAATAATCGTCAATACTCCCAATGATTTCAACCAGTTGGAAGAAGCCTATAAAAACCGAGGCATAAAAATTAAACTTGTAGACGGTTCATCCTTTTACATCTACAATATCTCAAAGTTATATGAAAATACCGTAAGCCGCAAGATATATCTAACGTGCGGCGGATATATAGTGATCGACAAAACCGAAGCCTGCACCGTTATCGACGTAAACTCCGGTAAGTACGAGGGGCGTAAAGACATTGAAGGAATGGCACTTAAAGTCAACCTGGAAGCGGCGGCCGAAGCTGCGCGGCAACTGCGCCTACGCAACGTCGGAGGCATCGTTATCATAGACTTTATCCGCATGAGTGATGAGGAAAACAGACAAACCTTAATAAGCGAACTCAAATCTCACTTAGACAAAGACCCAGCAATTACCGTTGTGGAGGGTTTTACGAAGCTTGGGTTGATGGAAATTACGAGGAAAAGGCGATGAAGACCAATTGCGAAGCGAAATTAGAATACGCGACGGATTATGTTAAGTTGATATTTCCCGATAGAATGTATGTTGAAAGCTACATAAAGGCTTGCATGGAGTTTAAGGCGATTGGGCTTCATTTATACAGCTTTAACGACCCGGATACATCGCACGAGTGGAAGGACAGTATTTTTGAGAGATATGAAGACAACCGAAACGGAGTAAACCTTAAGGAGGGTTACGTCCCGTCGTCCACATTCTGGCTGGTTGACGAGGAGCGGGGAATTTTCCTGGGTGAGGGCAACGTCCGCCACAACCTCACGCCGCCGCTTATCAATTACGGTGGACATGTGGGTTATGCCATACGCCATACGCAGTGGGGAAATGGATACGGAACTCTGCTCTGCTCTCTATTATTGCGAGAAGCAGTTAAGCTAGGAATAAAAGAAGCCCTCATAACCTGCGACGACAACAACCACGCCAGCCGCAAGGTTATCGAAAGAAACGGCGGCATGCTGGAAAACATCGTACCGAATATCATTGATGGAATGCAAATCCAAACAAGGCGGTACTGGGTAGATTTAGAAGGGTTGGCTGTATGATTTTCTACAACGCAAGGGCGATAATAACGAAAGTTGAGGGCGACGGGGAGATAGTACTGGTTCAGCGGTGCAACCGTACGGGTGTACCCGGACGATACAAATTTCCCGGCGGATGCAGCGAGTGGGGTGAATCCATTATGGATACGCTGAAGCGCGAAGTAATGGAGGAAGTTGGACTAACCGTTACCAAAATCCATGGAATCGAGACTTACAGGAATAACGGCGATTATGAATCATTTACGCCTTTTGCGGTTTACTTCGGCAAAGAAGGCTGGGTATTTAAGGATGGCGAGTTTGCAGGACAGCGCGCCAAATCCGTCGGTGTGCACTTTATCTGCGAAGCGGTAGGCACCCCCCTGGAAAGCGGCGATAAATCCACGGAAATCGGGTGGGTTACGCCGGAACGGCTTCGCGCAATACTCAACGAGAATGGCAGTTTCGGTGACGGCGACCGCGGTGCGGCGGAATTATATTGCGTTAAGAACGGCGTGTGATACTGCTTACATAACACTGTTAGGCTATAGAAAAACACTTGAGCCGCAATTTCCTGGTTTAAACTTTCATCAATCTAAAAAAAACGCATATACATTATCTAAATTCATTTCCGAGGTTTTATCATGGACACCCAAAACGTCTACGAAGCTGCCGCCGAAAACTTTTCCATCAGTATTTTGCAAGAACGCAAGTTACTTGAAATGATAATCCACGCCGCAACGGACGAAGCCGCCGCGACGAGGTTCTACACACGCCTGTCCGAACGGCTCACCGGCGAAGACAGGAAAACCGTACACAACATAGCCCTGGACGAAGCGAAACACAGACGGCTTTTCGAGGATCTGTACTTTAGAATAGCGCACCGCCAAATGCCCGCGATCGAGACAGATAAAGAGGAACCCCTTCCCGAAAACCTACCGGACATCTTCGAAGACAGGATATACGACGAAAACGCAGACATCGAATTTTACAGAAATATCTATTTTACCTTAATAAACATGGATTACCGCGACGTCATGTTTGAAATTATGAGTGACGAAAGCCGCCACGCCTCATTGCTCAACCTTCTATACGCAAAATATAAGCGTTAAGTTAATCCAAAGTCAGTATCATATCCGCGCCTATGACGCGTGTTGGATTTTGCCGTATAAACCCAACCACCTCCGGCGTTATCCGCTCACCCGGAGCGACGAGGGGTATGCCTGGCGGATACGGTATGACAAACCCGGCGGATACCATGCCAACAGAATCTTCTAGGCTACGTGGCGTTGAGCTACCCATAATGGCCTCACGCGGCGGCATAACTACCTCCGCCTTTGGCATATCTCGCATCGTTTCGACAGTTTCGGCAAAAACCTTCTTTGGAGTCCCAACGAAGGTTTTTGCCGCGCTTACAAGCCGCGAAAAACCCTCCGCCGTGTCGGCGCATGTCGTAAGGGCAACCGCGTGCGCCGCGCCGCTCATCTCAAGCTGAATCTTGTATTCTAATATATGCCTTTCAATTTCCTCACCCAAACAACCGTTTTTCGAATAAAAAACAAGTTTCGCGGGGTCTATCGCATATATACTATTCTTTCTGCGATATTCGCATCCAATAAGGCTTAGATCAAGATTCCTAGGAAACCCTCCGCGGAATGATTCTAACGCCTCAATGTATCTTCCAATTATTCCCGGATATCCTTCCAATAAGTTTAACGCGTAGTCAGCCTGCGCCAACAATACGTAAGACGGGCTGGTTGTTTGAAAAATATTTAAGGAGGCCTTTACCTTCTCGCCCGGCACGAGGTTACCGTTTACGTGGACAACTGCCATCTGAGACATGATGGGCAATTGCTTGTGCAAGCTCTGTACGACGATATCCGCGCCACACAAATTGGAAGTTATTGGAAAACGATCCGAGAAGCAAAAATGCGCGCCGTGTGCTTCGTCCACTATAACAGGGGTTTTGTATTGATGCGCTATTTCTACGATTGCCTTTATATCGGACACAAACCCTTCGTATGTAGGACTAGTAAGAACGACTGCAGCAGCATTGGGATAAAGACGCAAAGCGGCGCGCACATCTTCCGGGTCTACACCGCCGGCTACGTGTATATCGGTAATTTGTGGATATATATAGACGGGGGTTAGGTTGTTTATGGAAAGTGCGGAATATACGGATTTATGGCAATTCCTGGCAATTATTATCTCGCCGCCGGCCTCAACGCGTCCAGCCACGGCCGTTACAGCCGCCAAAACACCGCCGGTTGAGCCGTTGGTGGTTATGTACGACGCGCCGGATCCGTTGGCGCGGGCAAGCCTATCCTGCAGGTCGGCGATGATGCCCCGAGGGTCAAGCAAATTGTCCGCGCCGGGGATTTCCGTAACATCCATGCTAAATAGCCCTTCCGGAAAAAACGCCGGGTTACGCTTATGCCCCGGCATATGAAAGGGATAAATATCTCGCTGCGCGTAGTTTGATAGGAAATTATATATTGTATTCATGCGTTCAGTATAAAGCAATATCTGCATAAAGTAAAGGGGTTTGCGAAAGCGGAAAATAATTTTAAAACATATTCACAAATTTATAAAAATCTGTTATACTATACCGCAATAATGAAAATGGAGAGGGTGTTATACGAACTTGAGAAAAGTATTGGGCTATTACAAGGTATACATACCTATAATTGTCGTAATCGTCGGTCTTTTATGGATACGCGCATACGGCGAGCTTAACCTGCCGGACTATACGTCACGCATTGTAGACACGGGCATATCACAGTTTGGGTTGGAGAGTTTGGTACCTAACCAGCTCGCCCGCGAATCTTTCCACGCCATCCGCGAACGCATACCGGTAGGCGAACAGGCCGGGTTTACGTCAGCATTCCGCTTTTATGTGCCTACAAACACATACCGTTACATAGGAGGCGAATTCGGCGAGGAAGTTGCCGCCGAGATATACGCCCGCATTACCGCAATCCTTCATGGCATCCAATTTACCTTTGAGGATTTACGCCATGAAATGATACTCCTTGGCTACGATATGGAGCAGCAGCAGATGCGCTACATAGTCGGCGTTGGAGGCTTGATGCTTTTAATGCTCCTGCTTATCATGGCCAGCGTCATCCTCGAAACGTTTCTGTCCAGCCGCATGGCCGCCGGTATCGCCCGCCGCCTGCGCCGCGATATCTTCCGCAAGGTCGTCAGCTTCTCAAATTCCGAATTTGATAAGTTCTCCACGGCGTCTCTTATCACCCGCTCCACAAACGACGTACAGCAAGTACAGATGATAACGGGCATGTTTATGCGTTTCGTCGTATTTACGCCTATGCTTGGTATCGGCGCGGTCGCGCGCGTCGTAACGGCCGGGTCGGAGATGACGTGGACGATTACTATCGCTCTCCTCGCAACTTTACTTTTTGTAGCCGTAATTTTTATACTCGTTACACCCAAATTCAAAATCATACAGAAACTTATCGACAGGCTTAACCTCGTTACCCGCGAAACGCTGTCCGGACTTATGGTCGTGCGCGCGTTTAACCGCGACGAATATGAAGAAGAGAAGTTCGACAAAGCCAACGCGAACTTACGCAACCTCAACATCTTCGTAAACCGCGTCTTCGCTTTCATGAACCCTATTATGATGCTTGCACTCAATATCACGACGCTCGTAATTATTTGGATAGGCGGGCATATGGTGGATGCCGGCACACTTCAAGTTGGCGTTATGTTCGCTTTCCTCCAGTATACCATTATGATAATTATGTCGTTTATGATGATGACGATGATAATTACCCAGCTCCCCCGCGCCCTTGTGTCCATCAACCGCATCGCCGAGATACTAAAGGCCGACACAAGCATCAAGGATCCGAAGAACCCAAAGACGTTTGATGATTTGAAAAAGGGCTTAGTGGAATATAAAAACGTAAGCTTCAAGTATCCCGGTGCGGAGGAGTACGTCCTACGCGACCTTACTTTTACCGTGTTGCCAGGGCAGACTACTGCGTTCATCGGCTCTACCGGCGCAGGCAAGTCGTCTGTTGTAAACCTACTGCCGCGCCTGTACGATGTAACCGATGGGCAGGTGATGGTTGAGGGCGTGGATGTGCGTGACGTAACCACAAAAGCACTGCGCCGCAAGATCGGTTATGTGCCGCAGAAGGCTCTTTTATTTAGCGGCACTATCGGTTCCAACATAAAATTCGCTTCTGCGGATGGATACGAAATTAAGGACAACGATATGAAATGGGCGGCGGATATTGCTCAAGCCGGAGATTTTATCGCCGAAAAAGCGAACCAGTACGATGACGAAATAGCCCAAGCCGGCGCAAACGTAAGCGGCGGCCAAAAGCAGCGCATATCAATTGCCAGAGCAATCGCAAAGCGGCCAAATATATTTGTCTTCGACGACAGCTTCTCCGCACTGGACTATAAGACGGACGCGGCTCTGCGCGCGGCCACCGGCAAGAATATCGGCGGCTCAACGCTTCTTATCGTTGCTCAGCGCATTGGCACCATCAAAAATGCCGACCAGATCATCGTCCTTGACAACGGACGCATGGTCGGTATCGGAAAGCACGAGGAATTGCTTAAAACATGCGAGGTTTACAGGCAGATCGCACTTTCACAGCTATCGGAAGAAGAACTTGGATTAGGAGGTGCCGCGAATGAGTAAGCCGACAAACGCAAACAACAACGGACGCCCAATTGGCGCCCCTGCGCAACACGGCGCACGCCCAACATCGGCCATGCAGCAAAGGCGCGGCCCCGGCGGCGGTTTTGGCGGCGGAGGCGGGCCGCTCGGCCTTGGCGCACCGCGCCAAAAACCTAAGGATTTCAAAAAAACGATGAAGAAACTCATCAAGCTGATGTCGCCTTACAGATGGCTATTTCTCCTCTGTGTTATATTCGCCGTTGGCAGCACCGTCTTCGGCATAGCTGCACCCGTTATCATGGAAGGTGCGACGGGCGAAATTATCCGCGGCTTTATGGAGGTTCAAATCGGCGGCTTCAGCATTGATTTCAGCATCGTGCTGCGCGTCATCCTTATACTAGGCGCAGTCTACATCGTCTCCGCCCTGTTTATGTTCCTCCAATCCCTTATAATGGCGGACATGACGCAGAAAATCTCCTACTCCCTCCGTAAGGATATGTCAGCAAAAATTAGCCGCTTACCTCTTAATTATTTTGATACGAAGACTCACGGAGAGGTGCTCTCCCGCATCGTAAATGACGTTGACACTGTGGCAAACTCACTTAACCAAAGTTTGACGCAAATCGTTACCAGCGTCGTAACCGTTGTAGGTATTTTAGCGGTCATGTTCTGGATATCTTGGCAAATGACGCTCGTCGCCCTCGTAACAGTCCCTATGTCAGCAATCCTCGTTATGATCGTTATCCGCTTCTCGCAAAAGCATTTCCGCCGCCAACAGGAATACGTAGGTCACGTAAACGGCCAGGTTGAGGAGATATACGGCGGCCACGTCGTCGTCAAGGCCTTCTGCGCTGAAGACAAGTCCGTTGGTGACTTTGACAACTACAACAATACGTTATACCAATCCGCATGGAAAGCGCAGTTCCTCTCCGGCATCATCTGGCCGGCGATGAGCCTTATCGGCAACATCGGCTATGTCGGCGTATCCGTACTAGGCGGCGTCCTCGTTTCACGCGGGTCGCTCCGCATCGAAAACATACTCACCTTCATCCAATACATCCGCCGCTTCAACATGCCTATCATGCAGCTTGGGCAGATTTCCAATATGCTCCAATCAACCGTCGCCGCGGCGGAGCGTGTATTTGAGTTTTTGGAGCAGGACGAACTTGCACCCGAAGCGGATGAATCTTCTTTAATCCGTGATATCAGTGTGATCCGTGGCTCCGTCTCTTTTAGTAACGTTGACTTCGGCTACGTACCGGATACGCCGATAATTAAAAACTTTACGACGGATGTGGACGCAGGCAAGACTATAGCCATCGTCGGCCCAACCGGAGGCGGAAAGACAACAATCGTCAAGCTCCTCATGCGCTTCTACGAACTTAACGGTGGATCTATCGAAATTGACGGCATAAACATCACCAATTTCACGCGGGCGGATCTTCGTTCTATGCTGGCTATGGTTTTACAGGATACATGGCTCTTTAACGGCACGATAATGGATAACCTGCGCTACGGCAAGCTCAACGCAACCGACGTTGAAGTATACGCCGCGGCCGACGCCGCCAGGGTTGACCACTTTGTACGCGCCCTGCCAGGCGGCTACGATATGGAGCTCAACGAGGAAGCCACAAACATATCCCAAGGTCAAAAACAACTTATCACCATCGCACGGGCGATCCTCAAGGATCCCAAAATACTTATTTTAGACGAAGCTACGTCTTCCGTCGATACACGCACGGAAGTCCTCATCCAAGAAGCAATGGTAAACCTTATGCGCGGACGAACAAGCTTTATCATCGCCCACCGGCTAAGCACCATACGCGGCGCGGACGCGATCCTAGTTGTACGCGACGGCGAAATCGTAGAGCAAGGCAGCCATGAAGCGCTCCTCGCCGCCGGCGGATATTATAAAGAACTGTACGAAAGCCAATTCGTATAACGCGTAGGAACAGCAATCTGCCGCATATATATCTAGAAAGGCCATTATGTACATCACATTCTTGGTAATATTAGCGATTATATTCGCAGCAATCCCAATTTTGGATGCATTACCGTTAAAGAAAAACAAAGAAGCTACGAACCCCAAAGATACTCCTGTCGCTATAACGGAAAAAATGCGCTGCAAGGATTATTACAAAACAATCGCGATTTTTTGGGTACTCGTAACACCTATTCTCATAATGTGCCTTATCGGAGGCATAAGCCTCGCGGATATAGGCTTCCGTTTAATATACTTTAACCATAACATATGGTTTACGGCCATCACCCTTATTCTGGCGTTTGTTTTATTTACCTATGAGCTCATCATTCCGCTGATAAGCAAAAAATTTAGGGAACGAATTATAAACGACAACCAAGAAGAGATGGACGAATTTCCGCGAACAAAAAAAGAGAAGATGCTGTACTCACTTGTAGCTCTAAGCTCCGCTGTTTGCGAAGAAACGGTATACCGGGGATTTTTACTTTTCATCTTATTGGCAGTATTCCCCGGTATACCGATATTCTTAATTATTCTAATTGCGTTTGTTACGTTTGGGATAGGGCATCTCTACCAGGGGCTTATAAACGCCATAAAAATCGGATTGTTTGGTGCGCTTGCCATGAGCCTATTGATAGTTACGGACAGTATCATACTTGTGATATTATTACATTTCGGCGGAGAACTTCCATCCGCATTCTTACTTTCGGAGGACATAAATTCACGCGATACGTAGGGGCGGCAAGCACTTCACTTCGCTGCTTACTTATTTGCCGTCTGTCACCACAAATATATAGAGGTATAAATCATGACATTCTACCTAATAAGGCACGGTCAAGACGATGAAACAATACGCGGCGGTTGGAGCAATGCCGGCTTAAATGAAGAGGGTAAGTTGCAAGCAATAGCTTTGTCCAATTATATCGGCAAAAACCAAGATAAACTACGAATCGAAAAATTATTCTCAAGCGACTTACCCAGAGCCGCCGAAACGGCAGCACCTATTTCTTCAGCACTAAATTTGGAAATAGGGTTTCTGCCCGAGTTTCGTGAAACGAACAACGGCCTGCTTGCCGGCATGCCAAACGCTGTCGCCGAAGAAAAATACCCCGGGCTGTTTTGGTCTGCGCTTGAATGGGACGAGCCATACCCACATGGCGAAAGCCCGCGCACCTTCTATGAACGCATTAAAACAGCGTGGGATCAGTTTTCGGCTGCAATTTTAGCCGAAAGCAAAAACGTAGCCCTCATCACCCACAGCGGCGTTATAAATGTTATTTATACATTGATAGAAGGTACAAATTTCTCAAATAAAGCTAGAAACAATAAAATTGCACACGCAACATTAATACCAATTGAATACGACAACAAATGGAGGAGAAAATAAAATGTCAAAAATCGTAATCGCACTTGGGGGCAACGCCCTCGGAAACGACGCTGTTGAGCAACGCCAAAAAGCCGCAATAGCCGCCGCCGCAATCGTGGATTTGGTGGCAGCCGGGCATGAAGTATTGGTCGGCCACGGCAACGGCCCGCAGGTTGGCATGATAAAGAACGTCTTTGATGAAAGCGAAAAGGCCGGCATCGCAAAACCCATGCCTTTCCCAGAATGCACGGCCATGAGCCAAGGCTACATCGGCTTCCACCTACAAACCGCAATTGAGGCGGAACTTGGCAAACGCGGCATAAACAAGCAAGTCGCGGCACTCGTCTCCCGTGTATTGGTCGACGAAGCCGACCCAGCCTTCGCAAAACCAACGAAACCCGTTGGCGGATACTATGACGAAGCCGCGGCCAAACATATTATGGCCGAAACTGGGCAGGTCTTTGGCGAAGATGCTGGGCGCGGCTGGCGGCGTATGGTTGCGTCACCCATGCCGATAGATATTTTGGAAAAAGATACAGTCAAAACACTCCTCTCCGCCGGGCGTATCGTTATCGCGGCTGGCGGCGGCGGTATACCTGTCGCAAACCGAAGCGGTTCCCTAACCGGCGTAGACGCAGTTGTGGACAAGGACTTCTCCGCGGCAAAATTAGCCGAACTTATCGATGCGGACGTATTCATCATCCTCACGGCGGTTGAAAAGGTCTGCATCAACTACAAAAAAGACAACGAGGAAACCCTCTCTACCCTCACAGTAGCACGTGCCAAAGAACTTGCGGCGGAAGGCCACTTCGCCCCCGGCTCCATGCTGCCTAAGGTGCAGGCCGTATGCATGTACGTGGAGACAAAACCCGGCCGCAAAGCCATCATCACGTCACTTGAGAAGGCGGCGGACGCGCTTGCGGGTACTTCCGGCACGGTGTTTGAATAAAGGATATCTAATATAGCAGAGAACGACGCAGAGCGTCATTGCGGACATAGAGCGAGTTAATTCGCAATGCCTCACCGCGGATTTACTCGCCCTTGATCCGCAATCTCTGGGAAAGGGAATGCCATAATGGACAATAACGCCTACATATATTTCATGTCAAACAGAAGAAACAATGTTTTATACATAGGCGTTACATCTAATTTAGAAAAACGGGTATGGGAACATAAAAACAAGGTTTATCCAGAATGTTTCACCGCGAAATATAATTGTACGAAATTAGTTTATTTCGAGCAGGCTAATGACATACAAACCGCTGTTTCCAGGGAAAAGCAATTAAAGAATTGGAAAAGAGAGTGGAAGGATAAATTAATCGATGAAACAAACCCTACACGTACAGATTTAAGTTTACATTGGTATGATTAGCTTAAATCCACGGTCAGCCATGGATCATGGAGATTGCGTATCCAGTTGGAGTAAGGACGCGATGAACCATGCGCCCTAACTCCAACTAGCACGCAATGACGGCCAAGCGGTGCGGCAATATAAAGAGGAATGTTCGTAGGGGCGCACTGTGTGCGCCTAAGGTTGCGTATACCCGTTAGGCTGTTTGGCGAACGCAGTTCGCCCCTACGTATCGCGATGGCATATAAAAAGCCCGGTATAATCAGGAGTTAACCCCTATTATGCCGGGCTTTGCTGTTTTATCTATTCTACTACGGAAGAAGATTAAACCTTATTGTAAACGGCTCGCTGTCAATGCCGCTTTCCACGTGGCGCAGGATAACGTTTTCAAACACGTAGAGCCCAACAGGCACTTGTGCCCCACCGGTAACAACATGAAAAGATAACGTTCCAGTCCATACAATATACGATAAAATCGCAAGAACATTCCCCGGAGAAGTGGAGGCCACAACCCCAATAGCTAACTCCCTTACACCATCGGGAAGCTGTAGGCCTGTTGGTACATCCAATTGGAATGGGTTTACGGGGCGAGATATATCATGCGGATTACCGTTATTAGCCAACCTCGCCACCTCATCCGCCAAAATCTGTTGCGGCGACACAAGCTGCGGTATTGTAAGCACAGGTTTAACCACATTATCAATAATTGGCGGCGAATAACCAATGTTTATCATTAGCTAATATACCCAGGCGCACTGGTTGTCGCCGGCGTTAAACTAAATATTATACCACCTGTAGCCCACCACGCAGATATGGCCGGGTTGGTTATAACCCCTTCAACTATCGCCATTATGTCAGCCTGCGTCGTTTGGTTTGTAGGTGTGTATGCTTGCAACGCGGCCCATGCAGCCGTTCCAGCCTGTTGGGCCGTTTGCATGTTACCCGGCACAAAGCTGATGGTAAAATTATCCGTAAAGTCCACCCCGGGTGCTGCGCCGTTTACAACCGTTGCAACCACGGCAACCGTACCCACACCCGTTGCGGATGCAACGCCGCCAGAGACGGCCGCGCCCGGCGCCGAACTGCCCGCACCCAAGCTCCATTCAATCGTTTGGTATGTGGCATTGCCCGGCGTAACCGTACCCGCAAGGTTTACCGTTGTTGGTGGCGGCGAGGATACAGGCATCAGTGTCGTGGATGTTTTAGTAATCTCCGTAACTGGAACGAATACGCTAACTGTAAAGTCCTTCGTAAAGTCCTCCGTAGCGGATGCGCCGTTTATAACCGTTGCTCTAACGGTTACCGTACCCGTATCCGTTGCGCTAAGCACGTTATCCACAAGGGTTGATCCGGTTGCGCCCGGACTTACGATACTCCACACGATGCTTTGGCTTGACGCGTTAAGCGGCACAACATCCGCCGTAAGCGTAAGCGGCGTACCCGCTATCAAGGTTAGCGACGATGTTTTGATGATATCCGTAACGGGCTGCATCGCGGTGATCATAAAATCTTTGTAAAAATCCATGCCTGGCGCAACCCCGTCCACAACTGTTGCGCGCACGATTGCCGTGCCGCCAACAGATAAGCTAAGCTGGTTGCCGCCGGATATAACCGCACCCATTACACCTGCGTTTTCAACACTCCATACAATGGTTTGGTTAGTTGCGTTGCCCGGCACCACGTCAGCGGTAAGTGCAAGCGGCGTGCCGGCCGCCATCGTTGATGCGGATGTCTTTACTATCCCGGTAACCGGTTGAACCACGGTAATCGTAAAATCCTTATAAAAATCCGTACCCCATGCAACGCCATCCACAACCGTTGCGCGCACGACTGCTGTACCGCCGGCCGCTATGCTAAGCAAATTGCCGCCGGTTACCGTTGCGCCGGTTGTGCCTTCATCTACTACGCTCCATTCAATGCCTTGGCGCGTGGCGTATGATGGCATTACCTCTGCGGAGAGAATAAGCGGGATACCTGCCACAGCATCCGTAGGCGACGTCTTTATAATCTCCGTAACGGCGATGTGGTGGTTATTATAATCAAGCAAGACAAAACCGGCAAAGATTGCCGTATCCTCCGTAATCGAGAAAGTGAACGTTTCGTTCCTAGACACTAAACCCACGCCGCTTGCCGTGGCGAACCAGGCGTCAAGCCCGTACCCGGCCGTTGGCGTTGCCCTAACCGTTACGTTTGTACCGGCTGGGAAACGATGTACCGCGGCGTTATTGCCTACGATTGCCACGTTGCCGTACCTGCCATCTTGATGCATAATGTTGCCCACGGTAAGGGTAAAATACTCTACTTCAACTTCCTCCGTCAATTGCTCCGCCATTTCCGTTGCATATTCAACTGTGCCAGTTATATCCGCAAGTGTGTGTATAAGGCTTGCAAAAACAGCGGCCGCGTCTGCCCTTGTGGCCGCTTCGTAATCGCCCGTTTCAAGCTGCGGCAAGTCAAGCCCGCGGATGGTTATATAGCGGTTTAGGAGAAGTGCCATCTCGTACAGTGTTATCAGCCTGCCGGGCGCAAAGTTACCGCCGCCTACGCCGTATACAAGGCCTTGGCCGGCCGCCCAGCCCACCGCGCCAAAATACCATGCACCCGGAGTTACGTCGTAAAAACTCTGCGTATCAACCGTATACGCCGCAAAGTCGACCCGCTCTAAATTGCCAAGCACCTGGACGAACATCGCCCTCGTCATGCCTTTATCCGGCTCAAACGTTGTCGCAGACGTGCCGTGGAACAGCCCAGCCTCCCATACCGCGGCTACGTGCGGGTAATACCACGCGTCCTCCGATACGTCGGTAAACGGTAATGGCGATGCCTCACTCGCAAACGCCGTTGCGCCGATGCTGCCAGCCGCCATAATAACGGCGACAACTAGGGCTAATAGCTTTTTTTGTGTACCATTCATGTTGAAACCTCCTTGGAATTCGTATAACGTATTATATCAAATATACCAAGATGCTGTCAAACATTTTCTTTACATTTCCTTAACATTAGTTTACATTTGTAAACTAATGCGTGCCATTGGTTATGCCACTCAAATTAATTTACGATAACATTGATCCTAAGCGTAAACGGCGCGCTGTTTGTGCCGCTTTCCGTATGGCGCAATATGACATTTGGAAATATATATAACCCTGCCGGAACGGGCTCACCTCTCGTAATAACATTTACGAACAACATCTGTGGCTGTACAACATTAAACGGCGAAAAATTTAACGCCATTCCAGCTGTAACAAAACGTGGTATACCTGCCGATAACACCGTAAGTAAAAACTCGCCGTGAAAAGAAAGTGTTTCAACATAATTCATAAGCACTATTCCTTCAGGAAGCTCCAGCCCTGTCGAAACATTAGGGCTGAATTGGTTAGCCGGGATATTAACATCATGCGGATTGCCGTTATTGTATAATCTCGCCACAACAGCCGCCAAAGCATCCGCGGGCGCAATTTCCACTCTAACCTCAACGTTCTCCGCTGGTATGGTTATTTGTACTTCGCCTACTTTTTCCTCCGCTTGTTCCGCTGCGATTTCTTCTGTATGTTCCACCTCTTCAGATGTAGTTACCGCCGCGCGTAATAGGCTTACAAAGACTGTGGCAGCGTCGGCTCTCGTCGCCGCGTCGTGGTTATCTGTCTCAAACCTTGGTAAACCAAGCCCACGGATGGCAATATAGCGGTTAAGCAAAAGCGTCATTTCATGGCGGGTTATCGGCCTGTCTGGTTCAAAGTTACCGCCGCCGGCGCCATATATAAATCCCTGCGCCTCAGCGAACGAAACCGCGGCAAAATACCACGAGCCAGGCAATACATCGTAAAATCTCTGTGTCGCGTCTGTATAGGCCGCTAAATCAACTCTCTCCAAATTTGCAAGGATCTGAACGAACATCGCCCTCGTCACGTTTCCCATTGGTTCAAACGTCGTCGCAGACGTACCGCGAATAAGTTGGCTTTCCCATACCATAGCAACATGCGGGTAGTACCACGCGTCCTCCGATACATCGGTAAACGGCAGCTGCCTGGGTTGTACAGCGCTTGCAAACGCCGTTACGCCGATACTGCCTGCCATCAAAACAATGGCTACGGCTACGGCAAAAACCTTATTTTGTGTACTCTTCATATTAAAACCTCCTTAGATTTCGCAATCCATATTTTCGCGGTATTCATCTTTAAGACCGCCCAAAACTTTCTTCAAAATAACTTGGTATTCCTTTATGCGCCCCTGTGCTTTACGCACCCGGGCAAATTCTAAATTTACGCGCGGGTTATCCTTATCTATTGATATGGCGCGGGTAACAGCCGTGTAGGCCTTGTCGTGGTCGTAATTTGCAAGATGGTACGCGGCGAGGCGTGTCCAAAGGTTTGCGTTTGATTTTTCCGTATCCAACGCCTGCTCTATGCAACGTATGGCGGCAGGCAGGTTATTGTTTTCAGCGTGAAGCTCTGCCAACTTCCTTAAAAAGCCTTTATCCTTAACCGGGGATGATTCCATTAGAAGCACAGCCGCCTCAAACCTCCGCATACGCACTAAGGCGTCTGCCAGTTTATGGGTATAATGCGGGTTTGCGTCCACCGCCGAGGCCTGCTGGTACAACTCCGCCGCGGCGGCAAAGTCGCCGTCACGCTCCGCCAGCTCCCCGCGCAGGAAACAAACATCCGCGCATACACCTTGCGCTTCGGCGATTCCTATATAATATCTCGCCGCCGCACCGTCGCCAGCGTACACGTATGCTTCGGCCAAATGCAGTATTATATTTATATTATCCGGTTCCAAGCATTCCGCTCGCTTCAAATATTCGATCGCGCCAACAAAATCGCCCTGCCTCATCAGTGCAATTCCGGCGTTATTTAATAATGCCGTACTCTCAGTATAAGTAAGCGCTTTTTTATAAAGGGCAAATGCCTTAACCGGCTCATCCCTGTTCATCAGGTAGTCGGCACGTTCCTTTAGCTTTTCCCACTCCATGCGATTTTCCCACTCAAGAAGCTCGCCGCGTATGCCTTCGGTATCCTCGAAGTCAAAATAATCCGTAATGGATAAAAATTGAATAAACCGCTCCGTAAACCCAGCAACTTTGTTAAGCTCCCTGATTTTAGACGAAATAAACGAGAGCCCGAGTCCCACCTTAACCCACTCAGCAAAATCTTCGCATGCAAAATCATCTATACTCTGCTTCCAATAATGGAAACAGTGGTACAACGCCTCCTCAAGGGAGAAGACGTTTATACCAGTGGCTTTAAATTTATACGGCAATGCCGCATCTATGGTGGCGGCGGGGATGATTAGCATAAACATCCAAAACCCTTTCAAATAAAATAAACCAACTGTATAACCTTATTATTAACATATAGAAGAATTACTTATAAATACTAACCTTACACAAGCTCAAGCAGTTTAACTGCCCGCTCGTATGCCCGCGCTAGGTACGCCTCGGCGGACAAGTCGTTGTATATCGCCGCTCCCTCATGCTTACGGTTAAAATCCACTTCCAGCGTAAAATATTCAATTCGCTTACACTCTTTAAGCCTACGCATCTTATCCACCCAATCTATCGTACCGTCTCTGGGCAGAACATGTGCGTCACAATCCCAATTCGGTGTGCCGTCGGGTTTTATTGGGTCCGCAAAATTATCGTTAATGTGGACAGCAAAAAGTCTATCGCCGTACAGCCCTAAGGCGTCGTACGGTCTATTCACGTTCTCATGCCCGCTGTCGTAGCACAAACCTACATTCGGAGATGAGAAATGGTTAAAAACCGCAGCTAGATGATCAGGCGACCACAAGTTCTCGAACGCCAACTTCACGTTTTTCTGTTCCGCAGCCTCAATTATCTTAACAATACGGCGAAGGCCAATATCAGACACCGGCGGATACGGCGGCATGGACGTAAGATGGATTACAGCGGATGGGATTTGGTAAGCGGCGCAGTCGTTTACGCAGGAAATCAGCATATCACGGTATACATCACCGTCAAATCCTTCTTGCCAAACGGAGCTTGCGTTTGCGGAAGGAGCATGTATGTTGTCTATCTCTAAGCCTATCCCTCTCGCCAGTTTCGGCTGCTTACGCTTATCAAGCACACCGTCTATGTCACCCCACCATAAGCACGTCGCGGCGAACCCGGCGGCCTTTATCAAACGGAACGTTTCATCAAGCGGTACATCTTTGTAACTTATCCATGGACAAATGCCGATTTTCATTGATTACTCCCATTCCCTTATATCAACCGAGGCGAACTCAGTTCGCCCCTACGAGGTTACAGATGCCGATTTTCATTGATTACTCCCATTCCCTTATATTAACCAAGGCGAACTCAGTTCGCCCCTACGAGGTTACAGATGCCGATTTTCATTGATTACTCCCATTCCTTTAAAATTAACCCCGGCGAACTCGGTTCCGCCCCTACGCGGTTACGTTCCCCATATCCTCTTCTGCGTCCATGGCGGTGCGTCAACCGTCCAAAACGGGTCGCAGGGCGAGATGCCAAGCGGCAGGAATGCAGCGGATGCAAGATACAGGCTGCCAGTGCTGATATACGATTCACCTATTTCTGGCTGGTGCGCGTTTATGCCGATGTTAAGGAAACCATCCTCACGGTATGATGAAGGGGTTAGGGTTTTTTCAACCACGGAATATAAAACATCACGCGCTGTTTCACGTGGAACATTTTGGGATAAGCGGTTTTGCTGCGTCAGCATCGCAAGCAAATGAAAAACACCACAACGATAAGCTAGGGACCGCCCTACGGCAATATACGTGCCATCAGGCGCGACGAGGTTTTCAAGCACCTCAGCAAAGCGCTTCGCGCGCTCCAAGACGCGTTCCACCGCGCCATCTGCCATCCATTCCGGCGCATAATCGCAAATATCCAGCATCATCGGATGAATGACAAGACTGTTATAATAATCCGTCGCGAACTTTGGCCCGTCGCCGTACCAGCCGTCGCCGAAATACCAAGACTCCACAAGGTTGAAGTAATTGAGTATTTTATCTCTATCCGCCTTGCCCGTAATAAACTTCCAAAGCAACTCTACCTCCGTGGAAAACAACACCCAGTTATTGTTATACGGCGTCATTTTCCGCACAGCCTGGAAAAGCCTTATCACGTTCTCCTTCGTCGCGTCAGGCAAGGGCGACCACAAGGCCGACGGAGCACGCAGTATAGCTTGGGCAAGGAACGCCGCATCCACCAAAAATTGGCTTGCGCCGTTTCCGCAATTGGTATAATCCGCGAAATCCGGCGAGTTCGGGTTGGTTTGCCAATCTATTGCGCTACATGCCATTTGCAAGTACTTTTGCCGCAACAAAACCTCCGCATTGTCGTATATATCCGCGGACAGCCACGGCGCAAGGCCGTTCAGCAAACGCCCGATGGCCTCCAGCCCCGTATACTTTACACGGTTCGCGCCTGGCTTTTCCTCAACCGACATGGTTGCGAAAAGTTCACCACAGGCGGCGGCAGCGAGGACAGGGTCAGCCAGTTTAATGAGATTGGATAGAAAATCAGATCTTCTCACCCAGCCATCAACTCCCACTGCACACCGTACTTATCCAAAAGCGAAACGAAGGCCGCGCAATATGTGGTACTCTCCATCGGACTGAGGATTTCCGCGCCTTCGGCAATGACTTCATATGCTGCCTTCAATTCTTCAACCGTATCGAAGTGGATCAACAGCGATACTTGATTGCCTGCGCGGTAACCGTCCGTCGCATCATTTAGAAATAGGCGTTGTTCGCCTATAATTATTTCCGAGTGATATACCAGCTCTTTATGGTTTTCCTCGGCCATATAATCCGCCGGGTCGGCGTCAGAATTAAGGAATATGGCTTTAACTTCCGCGCCGAACGCTCGCTTGTATAACTCCACGGCCTGTTTACAATTACCGTAAAAGTGCATGTTTGGTATGATATGCGTCATCTCAATTTCCTCCTAGTACCCGCAGATACAGCGGCTTTCATCCATATAGGTAATCCTCACCAGGCTTGGCACGGCATTACCAGCCACCCAAACATCGAAGAAGAGTACAAGGTCACCGTGGCGGATTCCACCGCTCCTGCCGCGTGTTTGGCACACATAACCGCCGAACAGCGAGGCCAACGCATTTACGTCATTATCCAACGATATACCATTTATCGTTAAGCTCCTGTCCGTCGTGTATACCCACGAAACGGGTTGGCCGTAATGCCAGTACAGAACTATCCGTCCATATTCCATATAGTACCACCTTAAACCCGAACCTATCCTCAGCCAGCCCTCCTCTTCCGGTTCGCCGCGGCGGCCGACGATTGTGTCTCTAGGCAGGCCGATAAAATCCCATGGGTTTATATTGCCTGTGATATCCATTATTCTAACTCGATCCGGCAGCTGTGAAAATCCGATTTCAACGAGTTCGTCAACATATGATAAAAATTCCTGCTGGCTGATGCTTTCCTCGACCCCGCCATAAAAACGGTAAAAATTGCCTTGGAAGCTGATAAGCTCAAACGAGCCGAAGGAGTTTGCCGCCAAATCGTCCACCGTAAAGAATTCCTGTACATTTATGCCGCCTACATGCGTAAATACGATCGCCCCGCGGCTTTGCGAGTGCCTTGGGTTTATACCGAATATAAACGTTATAAATACAATCTTCCCATTTTCTGGCTCATACGTAAATATCCAACTCGCGTCCTCCCTGTGGGAAAGCGTTGTTGTGATTATTAACTGAGGAACACCTCCGCCGCTTATATCTAAAATGGCGTAACGTAATGGCGAAAGCAACTCCGCGTCCCAATCCGCAAGGCCGGGTTCAATATACGGTTCGAATGCCCTTGTTGTTAAAAATTCATAATATGCCGCCATAGCTTCGGAAGCATCAAATACAACCGGCGGCATAACGAAGCCGGCCATCCAACTAACATCAAAATTATGGTCGCCTATCGCCGCCTCACGCACTCCAATGATATTTGCGTTAATTATGTTGTGCAGGAGTGCGGCGTTTTCTTGATTTAGATGGCGGGCACGAGCGGCCTCTGCGCCAGTAAGCACGCCGGAGTTAATAAGCGACTCCCGTATTGTTATGGCCGATTTTAACTGCAATACCATTGCATCACGCATATCGTACATGTACATGATCTGCAGCCACTCCCCGTCCACTTTTGGGGATTGCTCCGGCTGCCGCCTACGTGTTTGTTGCTGTAACGTATATTGGTTTGCAATAGGAAGATAATTAGTGTAGAATAAACGTGACCAATAATGAACAACAAGTTCCGCCGCCACTTGCTGTATCAGCGAGGCGTTATACGCGTTATGTAATTGTATATCCCTCTCAAGGCGAGAGGCCGAAAACGGATGCCAGCGGTTGATGCGCCAAGCGTAATCCCATGCCGTTGCAACGGGGTTTTTTAATGTTACCGCCGATGTTGCCAAATCTATCGCTGTACGGCGCAACGCGTTTTCTATCGCGGTTATCTCCCGCAGATAGGCACTGCCTGTCTGCCTGTGGATATTTTGCGCGGCGTCCAGCACGGTTTCCATGTAGCGTCGGTCATTACCCGTAGCATCCATTATTATGGATGAATGGCGGTAACCACGTAATATAATGTCTAATAAATCGCGCTGGTTAGCTGTTATGCGCTCAAACGCCCTGGCGGACTCTATAGCGTTTACCGCATTGCCCAAAAGCATGGCCGATACGCCAAATACCTCAGCATAGTGTGAAACCGCGTCAAAAACATCACCCGTTACCTCCCACGCCAGGCCACCCTCGCCATCAGACAATATATCGAAAGCAAAACCAAGCACATCGTCAGCCACGCCTGTTACATCAGCCACAATACCGGCAAAACGATTCGTTATATTGAGGAAATCCACACTCCCGCCCGCCTGCATAAGATGCGGCGCGCTTGCGATGGTTAGAATGTCCATCAACGTATCCTCCATTGCGCTTTGCACGATACTCTGCGGGCTGATGGCCATAATAAAAAAATTGCTTTCCCTATTAAGCAAAGCGTTAAGCCCCGCAAGCGTCAAAGTGCGTTCCAGGTTGCCGCTTGTATAGCCAATCTCACTCCAGATAAAGAAATGCCCCCAACCCGAATAGCCAAAGTCCGCCAAAGCGTCAAAGAAATTGTACCGTACGGCCACCATAAACTGCACGGTTGCATGTTCATCAAGCCGTATGTCTGCTCCTATATAGTGCAAAAAGTCTAACGCCGATACGTATATTTCACCGTTATGAAGCATCATCGGCATTTTAATATTAAAGTAGTCGCTATAAAAATGCTCCACCATTACGTTAGAGCTAACATGCAGGACAAATCGCCGCGCGCCGCGGTTAAGCGCAAGCTCTGGCCTGTACCTGTCGCTGCGATCCACATCTGCGCCGCTTATATCGGCAAGGTCTGCAAGAGATACGTAGAACACTCCGTCGCGGTAATAGCCGTTTATGTAATGCCTGTCAGATAAATTGCTGTACATGGACAAGCGAACCGGGACGAGCACCTGATCCGTAAACGCGGAAACAGCAACAGGTACTGTAGTAGTAAAAAACATGATTACCGCAAGCATTAAAGCCATTAAACTCTTTTCGATATATCCATTCACCATATTTTCCTCCAATTTCACCTTAAACAACGGCATCTTCTATAAAAGACGTCAAGTCACCTTACTGCATATCAGAATATCAAAAACATTCACCTCGCGGTTGTATCCTTTGCGTATGAGCCGCCTCTTAACCTCATATTAGCCGAAATCAAAGTAGGGCTTGATTGGGCAACACGCAAGCGTCCCAACCTGTTCGTAGAATAACTACGCATGTAGCTATTCTATGGACACTCCTCTATAATTGCGGATACAGATAAAACATATAATATCATTGGCTAATAGCAGAAATAACGGCACTATTATTTTTAATGTGAATAACAGCTTCATCTATTGAGAGGCTGCTTGTGTCAACAATATTACCATCCTTGCGTTTACTGAAATGTTCTAGTAACTCTGTTGAAAAAGCAAGAAATTCATCGCTGCGCCAATCAGCGACTGAATCTTTATACCACCTATCTTCCAATACAGCTTTGCTGCAAGTAAGAATATAGTGTTGGACATCATAACCCATTGCGGTTATATCAGCGATAAACCCCGTTGTCAACGACTCTCCCATTATCCAACTCAAAACAACAGTATCGCAATAGGCGAAATCAAAATAATTTTTCGACATATGCAGAATGTTGTCTTTTTGCATATGGTATGTTTCTTTATAGTCAACATGAGGGTGTAGTTCGATGACGAAATCACCGTCAATGTAGGCACAACGACCAATAGCTTCTGCAATTTTTCTGCCTACAGTCGTTTTACCAGTACCAGGGGAACCGTTTATTATGATGTATTTTTTCATTTGTATCCTCATTTAATATAGTTCTCCAAACTGCGTTTTTCCACACCCCGCAGATAACGACTTAGTATGCCGTGTTATATTTTATTCTCGCTTTTGCCGCCGCCACTTCAGCCTTAATAATTTTCACGAAGTATTCGGCATCATCCGGGTTTGAAGTATCAGGAATAAAATAATAATCGTAACTGCACAATACGATTAGTAACCCGTACGTCACCATGACGGATTATTAACCCTTCACTCTGCAAAATCTTATGCATCCGCAGGAAGAACTCGCGGCATCCATCATTTAATTGATTGGAAAATGTTTATATTTCGTCCATCACAACCTTATAAGCTCCGCAATACTGATGGCTATATTATCCAAGATATCATAAAACTTATCGTTCAAATCATAATACTTGCCGTTAGGTTTCGTCACCGGGTCGTAGGCGGATATGCTGTCCTTGTCCTTACGGGCCACAACATAGGTCGTCACTTCGCGGCTGGCTAGAATGTTGCAGATATCCTGCACGCTCTTGCCATCAAACGTCGGCACGTGTGGCGGTGCGTCGGTTATAAGGATAAATATGTTCTTCGATCCGTCAGGAACGCGTGCAGATTCGAGGAGCTGTACACCCGTCTCAAGCGCCTCAAGGCTGGATTCCGGTATGTCGCCGCCATAAGTACGTGGGATGTTCTTAACCTGCTTTTGGAAACGTGATACGTCATCCGTAAAATTGTAAACGCTTGGTTTCTCCTTTTCACCAAGGTCACCGAATCCGATAAGCCCCAGCTTAAAAGAACAACCCTTGGACGCAAGTATGTTAGAAAACTCTATCGCTCTATCCTTCACGCCATTGATGTACGTGTCCATGCTTCCTGTCGTGTCTATCACAAACACGATATTTACAGCCGTTCCGCTCATGGCGGCGGGCGGCTTGGGCGCATTTTCCTTCGTCCTGTCAAATTCCGCCTTCTCCGTCTTGCCGGTAGACACATCTTTTACATAAACCTCAAAAAGATTGTTTTTATCAATTGCATAGGTAATCTCGATTTGGGTCGTACCCTTAAGCCCGCTAAGCACTACAGAACCGATGTATTTGCGCTCCGCCTCAAAGCCTTGCTCCCATTGGAAAACATCCACGTTAACGACTGGCGCGCCGCTGGAAGCGAAATTAGCGTCGCTAAATTTGGACGGGATAGGGCTACCCATCGGTATAATAGGGATAAGCCCGCGCTCCCTCGTGGATACGTTTACAACAGCCTCCGTGCCAAAAATTTGGCGCGTTACCTGCCCCACCTTTACATTTGAGCCGGGCAGGTGGATTAAATAATTGTAAATCGCCGCCCCCATTGCGACGGATTTGGCCGGATCAGTCGCGCGGTACGGCTCTTTAATAAAACCAGCAACCATGCGGCGCACCATAGGAATGAGCGTGGACCCACCGACGAGGATGACCTTCGATATCTCGTCCGCACCTTTACCAGCGCGGTTAAGTGCTTCTTCCACAATATCACGCGACCTATCCACGTATTTACGGATCATCGCCTCAAACTCATCGCGCGTTATCTCAAATGATAGGTTAAGCGGTACGCCGTCCCGTATCGTAAGCGGGTTGACCCGCACGGCGGCCTTGTTTGCGCCGGAAAGCTTCTTCTTCGTTTGCTCAGCCTCAAAGCGAAGTTTCTGCAGTACGCGCTTACGCTCCAATTCCGGCAAGGCATCCAAATCAACCTCAGTCTCCGCTGTAAACCTTTCCTTCATGAAGCGAACAAGCTCCGCGTCGAAATCATCGCCGCCCAGGTTCATATCACCCACGTCGGACAACTCTTGGAAGACTTCTTGCCCGTCCCCATCTTTACCCACCTTCAACACGCACGCGTCAAACGTGCCGCCGCCCAGGTCGTAGACCAAAAGCGTCTGCGCGTAAGCCTGCCGGTAACCGTACTCTATGGCCGCACTTAACGGCTCACTAAGCAAAAAGACCTCCTTAAAACCTGCAAGCGCACCGGCTGTTTTGGTGGCGAAAATTTGCCTATCGTTAAAATAGGCCGGATGGGTGATGACAACCTCGTCAAACACGCAGCCCGCCTGCTCCTCCGCACATGACTTCAACTTTTTAAGTATTTCCGCCGATATCTCCTCCGGCGTTTTCGTTATCTCTCCGATATTTACGCTTTCCGCGCCGCCGATCAGGCGTTTTATAGACATTACCGTCGTCTCCGGGTAGATTATCGCGCCGCTCTTGGCCTCCGCGCCGACAATAACTCCATCCTCGTTCTTTCCATCACCAAACGTAACCACCGACGGCAAAATCTCGTCCATGCCATCTATCTTAACCGTCTCCAACCTGTCCGTCTTGTCATTATAAATCACGGCAACCGAGTTCGTCGTGCCGAGGTCTATTCCTAAATACATATATTTTACCCCTTTTATCCATCGTATTTGTGTAAAGTATACCACACCAAGCCAACGTTTGTCTATTAAATTTTGCCGCAAGTTGACATTTATACCGTGCTGTGATAAACTTTCAGAATATATAATTGGGGGAACAGAAAATGAACCTTACCTTTGGGCTATTGTGCGAAAGCGACGCCTCACATATAACCGAAATTGTTAATTGGTTTATGGAATGCAGCTACGACCAAATTAAGGCGTTTTTATCTGAAAAGCAAAATATAGCCATTGTAGCAAAATTGGATGAAAGAGTAGTCGGCCTAGTATATGGGTATTCGCTCACATGCTTCGATAAGGAAAAACCACAGTTCTTTATATACTCCGTAGATGTCCATAACGATCATCAGAACACCGGCTACGGCAGCCAGCTTGTGGCGTATGCAGTGGAATGGGCGCGAAACAATGGCTTTGGCGAGGCCTTCGTCATGACACACAAAGACAACCCTCGCGCTTGCAAGGTGTACGAAAAGGCTGGTATGACACATAGCGAGAGCGACTGCGAGCGGATGTATGAAATTGAATATGAATAGTGAATCGTACGCTTAGAGCTTTTTAATGAAACGGAAGGATCTTTAGCAATGAAGAAAATAACCTTTATGGAAGCATTGGGGCATGCCGCGCCGCAACCAGTTGCCTTAATTTGCATACCCATACCCGATTCCTATGGGCGCACGAACCTTGCCCCGGTGGCATGGTGGACGTTTTTGGAAAGCGAGCCGCCGATGATTGGGTTCTCTATGGCAAAACAGAGCTACACCTGCGAACTAGCTAGTAATACGGACAAATTGGTGATATGCCTGCCCGGTGAGACCATCGCCGACGAGGTACTTAAATGCGGCACAGTTACGGGGCTTGATGTTGACAAAGCACATAAATACGGCATTGAGCTGGCTGGCGGTGAAGCGAAGTATCCGGCTCACAGTAAAATTGCATTCATCTGCACGGTATCTCAACGTGTTCCCGTAGGCGACTGTGTGTTCTTCGTGTGCAGCGTGGACGATATCTTAGCAGATGAGGCGCGGCGGCATATTTACACTTTGGGTAAATCCCAAAAATTGGGGGCATTATAACTTCTATGCGTATTGTATAAGTTTGGCTATGATGTATAATTATAACCCGCAAATTACAATAATCGCACGCAAACCTATAAATACGCAGGCAGAAATGCTTTTATACAACTATATAAAATTACTTCGGTGAAGCCATGTGATTATTAAAAGGGTATTCACTTTTGCCGGAAGTATTGGTGAAAGGCGATATTAGCGTATCGGATATTGATTTATGCATTATGATATAATTGTAATAGGAGGCGGCCACGCTGGCTGCGAGGCAGCCTTGGCTGCGGCGCGGCTTGGTTTCGGCGAACATAGTTCGCTCCTACACACATTCGAACACAATTCGCCTCCGCACGCATTCAAACATGGTTCGACCATGTATACGTTGGGGTGTACTGTGCGCGTACTGATGCTTGCAATCAGCTTGGACAGCATCGCCCAAATGCCTTGCAACCCCTGTATCGGCGGCACGTCCAAAGGACACCTCGTACGCGAGATCGACGCGCTCGGCGGCGCAATGGGCAAAGTTATCGACAAAACCTACATCCAATCTAAAATGCTTAACACGGCAAAGGGCCCAGCCGTACACTCCCTACGCGCACAGGCAGACAAGGCCAAGTACGCCGCGGAAATGCGCCGCTTACTTGCCGAGCAGCCCAACCTAACCATACGTCAAGGCGAAGTCGATGAAATTATCTTAGATAATAATGGCAATGTAAGCGGTGTAAAGATTACGACGGGTATTGTCTACAAATGCAACTCCGCCGTTATCGCCGCGGGTACATACCTTAACGCACGTTGCCTGATAGGTGAAACCGTTATAGAAACGGGTCCCGGAGGAATGAAACGAAGCGAAGCGTTAACCGGCTCACTTCAGAAATTAGGCTTAAAATTCATACGCCTCAAAACAGGCACACCGGCGCGCATACGCCGCAGCAGCATAGATTTTTCTAAACTAAATATTGAATATGGAGATGAACCCGTCATCCCCTTCTCTTTTTCTAGCACACCGGAAAGCATTGCCCGCTCACAGATACCGTGTTACAGCACATACACGACGCAGGCGACGCACGAGATCATCCGCGCCAATATCCACCGCTCACCCATGCACATCGGCCTGATGGAGGGCGCGCCCACACGTTATTGCCCGTCGATAGAGGATAAAGTCGTGCGCTTCGCGGATAAAGAGCGCCACCAGGTGTTTATCGAGCCCGAAGGCGAAAATACGGAAGAGATGTATATTCAAGGCATGAGCAGCTCCTTGCCGGAAGATGTACAGGAACATGTATACCGCTCTATCCCAGGGCTTGAGGACTGCGAAATCATGCGCCCAGCATATGCGATCGAATATTCCGCGCTGGACGCGACCGCGTTAAAGCTATCTCTAGAATTTAAGGATATACCCAACCTCTTCTCCGCCGGGCAAATAAACGGCAGCAGCGGTTATGAGGAGGCGGCGGCACAAGGCCTTATTGCAGGTATCAACGCCTACCGCAAGCTAGCCGAGCTTGATCCTGTTATAATTAAACGTAACGAGGGGTACACCGGGGTACTGATAGACGATTTGGTTACGAAAGGCACGGAGGAACCGTACCGCATGATGACAAGCCGCGCCGAATACCGCCTACTCCTACGGCAGGACAACGCGGACATACGCCTTTTACCTTTAGCAAAAGAAATCGGCTTAGTTTCCGAAAAGCAGATAGCAACTATCAAAGATAAAATCACAGCAATCGAAGCGGAGATCAAACGTTTGGACACAACAATAATTCCGCCTGATTTGTTTAACCGTGAAATACACGAAACGCACAAAAGCTCGGCTATCCAAACGGGTATGCGGCTTAGCGAACTTATAAAAAGACCGGAACTTTCTTACAAAACCCTTTCCCCCATTGACTTATATAGGCCGGATTTACCTGCCGCTGTCTGCGAGCAGGTTGAGATATCTCTCAAATACGAAGGTTATATCAAACGGCAGGAACGGAATGCTGAGGCGTTTTTACGTAACGAGCAACTTGCCCTGCCCGGCGATGCGGACTATAAAAATATCCACGGCCTGCGGCTGGAGGCGCGGCAAAAGCTGGCTCAGCACAGGCCCAGTAATTTAGGTAATGCGAGCCGAATAACGGGCGTGTCTCCGTCAGATATTGCAGTGCTGTTGGTTTGGTTGGAAAGCCGCCGCCGTACGCATACAAAATAGCGAGGTGCAAAAATAAGTATGACAGAGTTTACAAAAAGACTGATGATAGGCGCAAAAGCCTTAAATTGCGAAATAAGCGAACAGGGCGCGCATAAACTCCATACCTTCATGCAGCTGGTTTTGGAACGCAACAAAGTAATGAACCTAACATCCGTGACGGATGAAGATGGGTTCCTCGCTAAACACTTCTTTGACAGCCTCGCCATAGCCAAATATGTTAAGAACGTTAGCACGTGCATTGACATCGGCACTGGAGCGGGCTTTCCTGGCATACCCCTCAGCATAGCCTTACCCGGCACCGACTTCACCCTCCTTGATTCAACCAATAAAAAGCTGAAGTTCATCGACGAGGTATCCGCCAAGCTCAGCATTACGAATGCCAAAACACTACACGAACGAGCCGAGGACGCAGGCCAATCCGACAGCCACCGAGATAGGTACAGCACCGCCGTCTCCCGCGCCGTCGCCGCATTGCCACTGCTTTGCGAGCTGTGCATCCCCCTTGTCGCCATAGACGGCGTATTTATTGCCATGAAGGGCCCGAACTTTATAAACACCGGCGAATATGCCGACGCGCAAAAAATAATCAAGGATTTAGGCGGGAGCATCGTATCAACTCACGAAACTGACTTACCACAGCTTGGAAGCGCGGAAAAAATATCACGCACGATCATAATCATAAAAAAAATTCGTGCCACTCCGCCAAAATATCCGAGAAATTCCAAGGATTTGGCAAAAATTTATAAAAAAACAGTATAAAATTGGCGAAAAATACGATATACTGCGAACGAATTATTTCCCGGGCTATGGTAAAATATGGTACAATACTCCTACTACATAAGAGGAGGTAATAAAATATGTTTCAGCCAATTAACGAAGCCAGTGAAATAATTTATTTAAATGTTGAGCATGTTTCACCAAGCCCATACCAGCCCCGCACGGTATTTGAACGGCAGTCTTTGGAGGAGCTGGCGGACAGCATCCGCGTATACGGCGTTATGCAGCCTATCACGGTACGCCACATCAACAACTCCGTATACGAGCTCGTGGCCGGTGAGCGTAGGTTGCGCGCCTCCGTATTGGCCGGGTTAAACTCCATCCCCGCAATCGTCGTGCATATAAGCGATAGGGACAGTGCGCTTCTTGCCCTAATCGAAAATATCCAGCGCGAAAACCTGAACTTCTTCGACGAGGCTGAAGGCCTAAAAAGCCTTGGTGATGTCTACGGCTTCACGCAGGAGGAGATCGCCCGCAAAATCGGCAAAAACCAAAGCACCGTAGCCAATAAGCTACGCATCCTCCGCCTGCCGCGGGAAGTACGCCGCATCATCCTAGACAACGACCTCACCGAACGCCACGCTCGCGCCCTGTTAAAATTGCCGGCGCACGACGGAGACATAATGCACCGTGTTCTAACGAAAATTGTTATGGATAATTTGAATGTAAAGGATACGGAAAGGTTGATAGAGCGCGCCATAGAGACGACAAGAATGGACAATGCGAAGGACTTAACCGCCTCCGAAAACAGACAAAGGGTTAAAGCGTATTTTAAGGATTTAAGGATGTTTAAGAACACGATAGAGCAGGCCGTCGGCTTCATGCAGAACGTCGGGCTTTCCACGGAGTATGATATAGATGAACGAGAAGACGGCTGCTTTATCAGCATAACCGTAAGTTATTGATACATATTTGCAAACTAGTGAATGGAATGAGTGATGTAACAAAATGATTACCGCAAAATGGGTTACTTTAAACGAACTAAAGAATATTGCAAAAGAATCAAAAATAGGCGCTGGTTTTTTCGAAACAAGCACGGATACCGCCACCCAGTACATAGCCGCATATGCGGACGGTGAGTTTGCCGGTATGGGCTACCTGTTGCCCGGTGGCAAAAGTGAGCGTGTTAAAAAATACGCCGCCGTACACGACAACTACAGGCGTAGCGGCATTGGCAACCTGATCTTCCGTATGCTTATCCGCCGCGCGTACAATGCGGGCTATAAAAGCTCCGTCGTCTTCACCCCGCCTGAGGCAGTAGCATTCTTTATTAAACTTGGCTACGTAACTTTCGGTTCACACGGCGGCCTTGTCGAAATGCGCCGCGATGGGGATGTTTTTGGGGTGTGTTCTTAATATACTGGTCATTTCACAGTTTTTTTAACGTTATCTATTGACTACAGTAACATGAATAACATCCCCAACTTGCTTACCAATCCTCGCACGGATAGACTTGAGAACACCTATAACATAGCTAACAGACCCATCCGCGTTCCTCAACCCCATATTCACTATGCTGCCTTCATACACTTCGCCGTCAAAAGTAGCGCGCACCTTCACGCGGCCTTTGCCAAACTCCTCACGTATATCGTACGGAAACACCACGTACGCACCTCCCTTTCCGCATTCGGACGAGCAGATCACCGCATCATATTCGTAGATTTTCTTTGTCGTCATTTTATTATAAGCACAGCCTCCGTCGCCGTCTGCACTTCCTCGGCGGTGTAGCCGTTGCGCAGCTCCGCCAGCACAAGGCCGTCTACCGTAACCTCAATTACGGCCATCTCCGTAATTATCATATCCACGACACCCGCCGCGGACAACGGCAGCGTACATTCTCTAAGTATCTTCGCGGCACCTTTAGCCGTATGCTCCATCGCGACGATAACTTTTTTCGCGCCGACGAGAAGATCCATCGCGCCGCCCATGCCAGGTACGAGTTTTCCTGGTATCATATAGTTGGCTATATTACCCGCCTCATCCACCTGCAGCGCGCCAAGCACCGTAATGTCCAGATGCCCGCCGCGTACGATGCCAAACGACACGGCCGAATCGAAGTACGCGCCTCCCGGCAAGATCGTAACGACATCGCCGCCCGCGTTTACAATAAGAGAGTCGGCCTCGTCTGCCGCCGGCACGGGTCCAAGGCCGGTAAACCCATTTTCGGAATGAAATACGACATTAACCCCTTCAGGCAAAAAATCCGCAACCTTTGTTGGTAAGCCAATACCCAAGTTGACGTACTGCCCATCCCTAAGCTCCATCGCCACGCGGGCGGCTATATCGTTTTGTATTTGCTGTTTTTCCATCATTCTAATCCTCTCTTCGCGCCGATCTCCCGATCTATCAAAGTTTCAATATAAGTTGCCTGCAGCCATACCCACATCATCTAACGACCGTAATTGAGCAAAATAACCAAATTAAAAGCAGATCAGCCAATTCCGCTCCTATCGTCATTTTTCTCGAACTTGCGAAACCGTTTATTATATGAAGAATGTTCGTAGAATAACTACATGCGCAGTTATTCTACGAACAGGCTAGGACGCTTACGCGTTGCTCAGCCCTACTTTGAAATAGCAAAAAATTTTTCCAAGCTAAAATTTTTTTTGCTATTTCAAAGTAATTCCTCTATAAAATTCACCGCGCTATTACGCCTTCACCACATAATCCACAAAGATACCTGGCGTGATAACGCTGTTCGGCTCAATTCCGCCAATTTTTATAAGTTCACCGGCCTCGCAGATCGTGAGACGAGCCGCGCCGGCCATCACGTTGTTCATGTTCACCGCCGCGCCTTTATACGTCATGTTGCCGCTTTCGTCCACACGCGCGCCGTAGATCAGGCCCACATCAGCGGTAAGGGGTAGCTCCAGCAAGTATGCATTGTCGTTTACCATGATCTTCTCTTTGCCCTCTTCCACCGCCGTGCCGATGCCCGTCGCTGTTAAAAAGCCTCCCAAGCCGTACGCCGCGGCGCGTATACGTTCCGCTAATGTTCCTTGCGGTATTAGTTCAACTTCCATCTCACCAGCATTCATCAAAACGCCGCTTTTCTTATTTGTGCCTATATGCGATGAAATAAGACGTTTAACGCGCCGCTCGGCTACCAAACGTCCGACGCTCGCGTCTTCCCAGCCACTGTCCACGGTAATAAGCGTTAAATCGCGTATATCGGCTTCCAGGATTGCGTTTATGAGCATATCCGGCCGCCCAACGCGCCCAAAACCACCAATCATCACGGACATCCCGCTTTTTATGAAACCCATAACCCTATCGACTGTTATAACCTTATTCATTATCCATATACCTCCATTCATACGCCTGCCTTACTTTACCATGCCACACTATAGTTATCGCACCATACGGGCATTTGTTTACGCAACGGTAGCACATCGTGCAGTTTTGTTTATGCGTAACCATGTTTCCGCTCACCGCCAAATTACCCATAGGGCAGGCCGCCTCACACACACCGCACAGTGTGCATTTGTCCGATATCCTAACCGACTTATTCGCCGCTTGTTCCACTTTGTTTAATAAAACACCCTGAAATAAACCCAAAAAACGCGAAAACGGGTTAAACCCACGCTTCCTTACTTTCCCAAGCACTATGTTATCACAGGCCTTTTTCATCTTCTTCTGCGCTCGCTTGGCGCACCTCTGTATCGCACCCTCACCCGCCGTCGGCAGTATCGCCACATTGGTGACGTTGTTCGGCATGAAAAAATGCTCGGCGTATATAACCCGCACATACCCCTTAGGGATAAGCTGCATAAATGCCCTCGCCCCGTCGCCTGAAAGGATTAACTGAGTACAGAAAATGATTACCCGCTTCCCCCTCAATGCGTTCACATACCGTGTTACAAACTCCCTCAAAATGCGGGGTACCCTAGACATGTACACGGGATAACAAAAAGCTATCGTATCGCTTTTACCGATATGGCGCTCAAAATCAACGTCTTCCTCAATGGAAAAGCATTTCGCACCCATATTCCGGCTAAACAGCTCAGCAATGTACTTAGAGTTACCCGTGCCTGAAAAATAGAGCATAAGCATAACAAAGCACCCCCTATTTTTTAGTATACACTGTTTTACCCATATTTTCAACTTAAATATGTTTAGATTCAACTTGACAGCCCCCTTTCGAAATGCTAAAATGATGTTGGATATAAATAATACGAAAACTAGGTAAATTATGAGCAACAGCAGAGGTTCGCAGGGGCGCGCCGCACCAACGCGCGGCTCACAGGCGAAGGCGGCTCCGCAAAACCGCGGAAGCAGTAAAGCTAACGTAAAAACTGCCGCCAACCGCCAACCGGCAGCAAAGCCCCAGCGAGGTAAACCCGGAACAAAAAAAACGCCTGCAAAAAACTACCAAAAAGCGAAACTAACCGACGCGCAAATCAAACGCCACAAACGATTGAGCGATTGGGCGGGTGCGGTTTTTGCTGCTTCCGTTTTTGTGCTTATCCTATACATAACATTTTGGCCTGTACAGTACCAAGGCTCGGCGATGGAGCCCGCCCTCCGGAGTGGCGACAGGCTATTTATTTCCCGCGCAGCCGCTATGTTTAACAACCTAAACCACGGCGACATCGTCGTATACCGGCACGTCTACACAGATACCTTCGGAAACGAGCATACCATCAGCGCGGTTGCGCGCATCGTCGGCATGCCCGGCGACAGGGTAAGCATACAAAACGGCGCAGTTTTTATAGATGGCCTCCCCCTTCATGAACCATATATCATGCCGCATATCTCCACGCACCCTGAAATGCCGCCGCGCACACTAAGCCGCACCGAATTTTTCCTACTCGTAGACGACCGCTTTTCCGGCGGCGACAGCCGTGAGTTTGGCGTGGTACAACGTGGCGATATTACGGCCCGGGTACTGTTTATGCAGGTTAGGTAAGTTGTATGCCAAACTAAGGAGTTATACTATTTATGTGTATTTCCGGCGGAAAACTCTGCCTAAATATAAATGTTCTTGTCGCAGACACGTTAAACTTTTGTTAACACCGGATATGATCCAAAAAACAAATGTACGATCAATGGCAGGTTATACAAACATCGGACGAAGACAACAACTATATAAAATGGATTAACTGGGATTAAATCAATCGGTTACCCCAGCGATGACGACGGCAAAAATATAATAACCTGTACTTTTGAAATTATCTAAGTAATACTAAAAAGGGTAAATTATAATGACAACAGTATACTTCATCCGCCATGCCGAGCCGGATATTAACGTACATGACGACCAAACCCGCCCTCTTACGCCAAAAGGTGAGGTAGATACCGAACTTGTTACGGAATATCTTAAAGACAAAGGGATAACCGCTGTATTGTCCAGCCCGTTCAAACGGTCATACGACACGGTTCACCCATTTGCCCAACACACCGGCTTACCCATAAATACGGTGGACGGCCTACGCGAGCGCAAAGTCTCGGATGAATGGATCCCCTCATTCGGCGAATTTACGCAAAAGCAGTGGGCTGATTTTGACTATAAACTCCCAACGGGTGAATCCCTCCGCGAGGCGCAAGCGCGCACCATATCCGCGCTAACCCAAATACTTGATAAATATAACGGCCAAAACATCGCCGTCGGCACGCACGGCACAGCGCTTTCCACAATCATAAATTTCTACGATGGCACTTTTGGGTATAACGGTTTCAGCAAGTACGGCCGCGTCTTCCCATGGATAGTTAAGATGCTGTTTGTGGGCAGGGAGTGCATAGGTTACGAACTTATCGACCCGTTTAACCACATTGAGCCGGATTTTAACACAAGCGTCAATACCTTTTATCTGTACCCGACGCACGAGTATTGCAGAATCGTCGTAATCTTCGCTAGATACCAGAACAAATGGCTTTATTGCCGCGCGCGGGAGAGGGACTGTTACGAAACCCCCGGCGGCCGCGCCGAACGTGGCGAGACACCGATGGCCGCCGCCAAGCGCGAGCTATATGAGGAGACCGGCGCAACCGACTTTACCTTAACACCGGCGTACGACTATACTCTCCATTATTCCAACACCTTCGTCAAGGGGCGCGTTTTTCTGGCTGAGATAGAGGAGCTTTCTGACATGCCCAGCTATGAAATGGCCGAGGTTAAGTTATTTGACACGATACCCAACAAAATGCGGTTTCCGACGATTTTACCGGAATTGTTTAAGAGGTTAAAATCGGAGTGCTTTATATAGTATTCCCAAGTTTATGGCATGCCTGTATTCCTTTATCGTTCTCATAGCGTTATAACAAAAACACCAATAAATCATAAACCAAACTATGCAAATAAAATCTATAAAAACCAGCAACTTCCGAAACCTGGCAAGTGAAACCATACACTTTGGCAAAGGGTTAAACATCATACAAGGCAAAAACGGCCAGGGTAAGACAAACCTGCTTGAGGCCGTCTATTTTTCTGCAACCGCCCACAGCCACCGCACCGGCCAAGCAGTTGACATGATAAACACCAATGCAGATATAAATACTACCCCCGATCAAAACACCATTGTGGACGAGTCCACCGTCGAAACCATAATTATCCGCGATAACGGCGGTTATAAAGATAAAATTAATTCGGTCATCCGAAGAAAAGGGCGCAGCGGCGCGGCACGGCTTGCCGCTGTAAACGGCCTAGGTATCAGCAAACTCGGCGACTTAATGGGTGTGCTTTATACGGTTATGTTCAGCCCGGAGGATTTAGGCCTGATAAAGGCGGGTCCAGCCGAACGCCGCCGCTTTATGGATATGGAGCTGTGCCAGATAAACGCCCTGTATTATCACAACCTCAACCAATACCACAAAACACTGAAGCAGCGCAACGCCTTGCTTAAATACATGAAACGCAGCACAAGCCACGACCTTACCGCACTTGATGTGTGGGATGAACAGCTGAGCATTTACGGTGAGGCCATCCATGTAAGCCGCAACGCCTACATAAACGAAATATCCCAGCTGGCAGAAAGGATACATAAGGAACTGTGCGGCGAGGAATTTAGTGCCATTTACAAACCCTCCGCAATGCGTGGCGAGCTTGGAGATAGGCTGCGTAAAAGCCGTACGCGCGACATTGCCACGGGTACGACAACTGTCGGTATCCATAAGGATGATATTTTATTCACGGTAAACGGCGTGGATTCTCGCATTTACGCGTCGCAAGGGCAAAGCCGCACCGCTGCGTTGGCCGTTAAACTTGCCGAGGCCGCCTTCATCCGCCACGAAAAATATGAAAACCCCGTCCTATTGCTGGACGACGTGATGAGCGAGCTTGACCCGTACCGACAGGCACAGCTGTACGAGCGCATCGACGGCTTACAAACCCTAGTTACAGTCGCGACGGATGAAAGCGGCGGCGGCATTATCTCCCCCGCAAATATAACTGATGTTAAGTATTTTATCGTATCCCGCGGAATTGTTGATGAAGTTATAAAATAAAAAGTAGGGGCGGCAATTTGCCGCCCCTACACTAAATATCTTACCGCCCGGCACGAAGCTGCGACTTGCGCACCTCCTCCTCCCGCTGGCGTATCGGTATACAGAAATCTATCTGCAACTTTCCGCCGAGCATAGGTCTCAAACCCGTACTCCATCGCGCAATCAATTACCTTCATTCCGCAGGATAAATCATGCAGGGCATAATTCAGTTTACGCCAGATTACGTAAGACATCACCGATGTACCGATAATACGGCTGAAATGAGGAACAGAATAACCTGCGGCATCCGCTATCACCAACGCGTTCATTTCATCCTTAATATTATATTCAATAAAATCCAGCGCATTTTGTAACGCTTCGGCATGATTCATAATCATCACCTGCTTTCTTACCATTTAGCTCAACCATATTCCCTTAGGTTATTTAGAGTATATCACAGTTTAATGAAAACCTTATCCTAGAATGCTACATTTTTAATAATATACCCAAAGGAGCTTTGCATGAACACCAAAGATATACAAACAATACCGGCAAAATCCATTATATACAAAACGCAAAGCCCGAGCGCATGGTTTGGGGTTGACTACAATATGAACATTTACCGCGGTTGCCCCCACGGCTGCATTTACTGCGATAGCAGAAGCGACTGCTTCCAAAACAAAGATTTCAATACGGTAACGGTTAAAGAGAATGCCTTACGCATCATCCGCGACGATCTTAAGCGTAAGGTTAAAACGGGCGTGGTCGGCACGGGCGCGATGAGCGACCCGTACAACCCCGTGGAGCGGGAATTGAGGCTGACACGCAACTCGTTGGAGTTACTGAACGCCTTCGGTTTCGGCGCGTCCATCGTTACGAAATCGTCGCTGATTACGCGTGATATTGATGTGTTACAAGATATCCAGACCCATTCGCCGACGATAGTGAAGCTCTCCATCACCACGGCGGACGATAACTTGAGCCGCCAACTGGAGCCATGCGCGTCCGTAACATCCGAAAGGTTTGAGGCTTTGCATACACTTTCCGAAAGCGGTGTTTTCTGCGGCGTGTTCATTATCCCAATGCTGCCATACATCACCGACAGCGCGGACAATCTTGTGCAATTGCTCCGCATGGCAAAAAACGCCGGAGCTAAATTCGTTTATACTTACATGGGCATGACGCTAAGACCCGGCAGCCGTGAATATTATTATGAGCACCTCGACAAAATTTTACCAGGCACAAAGGAGAAATACATAAAACGCTACGGCCTGCGGAAACATTGCCAGTCACCAAATTCAAAAAAATTATGGGGCGTGTTGGCGGAAGAATGTGAGAGGTTGGGGCTGTTGTATGATATGAAAGCCATTACGTTTTATTATAAATCCGTTTATGCGAATAGGCAGTTGACATTTTTGTAAGATGTAAACAACCATGAAAAGTACGAAACACGTGAAATACGCACCGTCAATTATACTTGCAGCGAAACCCGTAGCGGCTCGCACCGTCATTGCAGATTAACTCCCAGTTGATCCGCAATCTTATACATCAAACGATTAAACCTTGACATTTCTACTTTTTCTATATAAACTATATCATGGTGATGTATATGAATCAAATTTTAACCCCTACCCAAATAGCAATAGACGGCCCGTCTGGCGCAGGCAAATCTACGGTTGCGCGCCTTGTTGCAGAGCGTGCCGGTTTTTTCTACGTAGATTCCGGTGCGGTTTACCGTGCCGTCGCATTGGCTTATTATAATCATTGCGACGATTTAGGCTCTGTAACGGATGAAATACTTACCGATATTTTAAGCCGCACCGAAATAATTGTACAAAACTCACAAAATACGCAAAAAACCATTCTAAACGGCAAAGACGTTATGGATACAATTCGCACGCCGAAGATAGCCATGGCGGCGTCCGCGCTAGCCGCATACACGCCCGTACGCCGATTCGTTACGGATACAGTGCGTACAGTCGCCGCCAAGGAAAGCGTAGTGATAGACGGGCGAGACATCGGCACGAAAGTTTTGCCTAACGCAAACCTTAAGATATACCTGGACGCAAGCCCGGAAATACGCGCACGGCGACGGTTTGACGAACTGCAGGCAGCTGGCAAGAACGTGGTGTACAGTGATGTACTGAACGACGTAATCACGCGCGACCACAACGACTCCACCCGCGCTCTGGATCCGCTCCGCAAGGCGAACGATGCCGTTACCCTCCTTACGGACAACCTCACCATTAACGATGTTATCGATAAAATTCTGTCCCATCTAAAGGAAATTACGGCTTAATTCACGTAAACACTTGCGTATAGTTGATAAACATGTGGACACCCCAATTATAGCCTATACGGAAATAAAATATTATAACTACAGACAATTTATACTAAACACGAAGGAAGCATGTTATGATGCAAATTAAAACAACGCCATTAGAAATACTTGCAAATCTGTCAATTGAACAGCTTGACTTGGCAAAACAGTTTGTTGACTTAGGAATACGATTAAACTGCTCGGTTAACGTCAAGCACTACCCCAAAGATAAAACATGGAAGTGTAAATTTACAACAAAGAAACCAAAAAAAAATCTCTTATGTACATTATGGATCACAGACTCGCATGAATGGCTCGTTCAGTTACGTTTATTTAATATTCACACATTTATCGAACTTGTTCAAACACGCTCCGAAAATGTTAAAAATATCATTAAAAGCCATGGCGGGAGTTGCACAGGGTGCAACAACGATTGCGGACGTGTTGACGATTTTTGCCTAGATAATGTTACATACAATAAATGCTGTATGTGCAATTATGTGTTTAAGAATTTATCTGCAAGCGACTGGGTAAGCGTATTGGAAATTATGGAAGTAGAACACCGGATGATAACGAGTGAAGTTGCAAAACCGTAGATAATAAGCATTATACGCAACTATTGGATTGCTTCGCTACGCTCGCAATAGACTTTGTAAAAGTGGTCACAGACCGCCTCTACAAAAGTATTTCGCTACAAGTTTAATGACGGCGCGGCAACTTCGCCTTATAAACAAACTATGCGAAATTCATTATATCGCAATAGAACATTTTAAATATCGTGATGAAAGGTGTACTTATGCTCTACACAATCGGCAAGCCTTTAACATTTTTGTTCTATAAGTTGTTTTTCCGGGCTTCTGTTACGGGAAACAAAAATATCCCGAAGGACGGCGCTGTGCTTCTCTGCGTAAACCACCTAAGCAACCACGACCCACTCCTCCTAGGTACTTTTACCAAGCGGCGCATCCATTTTATGGCAAAGGAGGAGCTTTTCCGTATGCCCATTATCAGGCAAATGGTCCGAAGCCTCGGCGCGTTCCCCGTTGACCGCAACAACCCCGGTCAGGCCAGCTTTAAAGCAGGTATGGAAATACTATCGGCCGGTAAAGTCCTATCCGTCTTCCCCCAAGGCCGCCGTTTTGCGGAGATACGCAAGGAGGACGCAAAGCCCGGTGTTTCCCTCTTCGCCCTCAAAAGCGATGCGGTCGTCATACCTGTAAAGATCGCGCCGCAATACAAAATCTTCCGTAAAACCAGGATAATTATCGGAAAGCCAATAGACCTATCCGCACACCGTACGGACAAGCCGAAGTCCGATACGTTAAAAGCCGTTACAGATCTAATTATGGAAAAGATAATGGAGTTATAACTTATGCCGGAGATAAGAATTGCAGCGTCCGCCGGGTTTTGCTTCGGCGTAGGGAGGATTGTTAATGCCGTTAAAAAGCTGTCCGATAAACACGGCGGCGGCATCTACACCATCGGCCCAGTTATCCATAACAAAGCCGTCGTGGCGGAACTGGAAGAACTCGGCATCCGTTCCGTAGCCGATGTTTCCGAACTAAAAACCATCCCACGCGACAAGATAAAAGCCGTCGTCATCCGCTCACATGGTGTGCCGCCTCACTTAACACGCGAGTTATGTGAATGCGGTTATAATCTATATGACTACACCTGCCCCGACGTTGCAAAAGTACAGAAATCGGCTGCCAATGCGGGCAAAAACGGCTACGGCCTGATCATAGCTGGCGACAAAAACCACCCGGAGATCATAGGCATACGTGGTTTTTACGAAGAACACGGAAGGCAAGCGATAATCGTTGCAAACGAGCGCGAGGCATCCGACTCTATCTTCCCCGATACCGTTAAATACGACTTTATCGCGCAGACGACGTTTGACGCAGAGGAGTACGGCCATATCGAATACATACTCAACCACAAGCACATAAACTTCACCACGCACCAAACTTTGTGCCGAGGCACGACAACACGCTACACCGAAGCTAAAAAACTTGCAAAGACATGCGATATTATGCTTGTTCTGGGTGATAAAAACAGCAGCAATACCCGCAAACTCTTTGAAATTTGCGAGCGCGAAAATAAAAACACTTTTTTTATTGAAAATTTGTATAAAATTGATAAAAAGTTATTGAAATTCTTGAAGGAATCTGATATGATTATTGGAGTTACGGCAGGAGCGTCCACACCGCCTGCCATGATGCAGAAAATCAGAGAACAGATACTAGAACTTAGAGTCTAGTATCTGCTTCTAGTATGTAGGAGGAACACGAATGAGTGAAATCAACCAAACCCCAAGCGTAGACAGCTTTGAAAGCATGCTTGAAGGCGTAAACATGACGCTGCGCACCGGGGAAACCGTTAGGGGCAAAGTCATCAAGGTGTCAAACGGCGAAGTTTATGTAGACTTGGGCTACAAGTCCGACGGTATCATCCAAAAGGGTGAATATTCCGACGACCCAGGCAAAGACCCAACAAGCGAACTTAAGCCCGGCGACGAGATTGATGTCTATGTCACCCGGGTAAACGACGGAGAAGGCAATGTTCTCCTCTCCCGCAAGCGCGCGGAAGGAAGGAAGAACATGCTTGACCTCGAGGCTGCTTTCAAAAACGGCACGCCTATGCCCGGCACGATTACGGAAATCATCAAAGGAGGTTGCATAGCTCTTATCAATGGCGTAAGAACATTTGTGCCCTCCTCGCAAGTTGCGCACCGCTTTATTTCCGATTTATCTGAACTTAAGGACAAAGAGTTCAACTTCATGATCCTGGAGTTTGACAAAAAGGCCAAACGCATAATCGCCGGCCGCCGTGACCTTGCCGCCAAAGAGATCGAAGAAGCCAAAGAGAAGGCCTTCTCAACGATCCGCGAGGGTGACCGGATCACCGGCAAAGTCAGCCGCATCACTCGTTTCGGCGCGTTCGTTGATTTGGGCAGCGTAGACGGTCTTATCCACGTTTCCGAGCTCAGCTGGGGTCGCATCCGCCGCGTAACCGACGCGGTTAAGGAAGGCGACACGGTGGAAGTCGTAGTAGTTGGCATCGATATGGAAAAAGGCAAAATCTCCCTTTCACTCCGCGGCGTATCGGAAGATCCGTGGGCAAATATTGAGGAAAGGCTACCTATCGGCTCTATCGTTGACGGTAAGGTCGCACGCATCACAAGTTTTGGTGCGTTCGTTCAAATTGAGGAAGGCATTGATGGGCTTGTGCATATCTCCCAAGTTGCCGGCCGCCACATTGATAAAGTGGAGGACGAGCTTAAAGTCGGTCAGGATATCAAGGTTAAAGTCACCAATATCGACATTGAGAAAAAACGCGTCAGCCTTTCCAAGAAAATCGCCGATAACGAAATCTACTTCGATTACTTGGACGATGAGGAATATTTCGACGAACACGATTTCTACGAAGGCGACGATGAATTTGTCGAAGAAGTTACCGTAGAAGCAACAGCAGAAGAGACTACGGAAGAATAAAAGCTATTTTGCATAAACAGCCCGCATATGCTGGGCCAGCACCGTAGGGGGTGGGCTTGCCCCACCCCCTACTCTACATTTGTTGGGTTACAGTTAGAGGAGAGAACCTATGTTGTCAGGACAAATAATACAAAGCGCAATAAGCGGAATAAACGAAATCACTGGACGCGAAATCTGCGTTATTGACCGTGACGGAAAAGAGCTTGCCGCCACACAAAACTCCACGCTTTTTTCCACATACGCCGCTGAAACACACGCTTTTGTAGACACACCGGCGGACAGCCAAGTCGTTAGCGGCTGCCAGTTCGCAAAGGTTATGTCCAACGGCATTTGCGAGCTAGTCGTTCTTGTCCGTGGAGTTGACGGGGAATCATACCGCATCGCCAAAATGGCGGCGCTTCATATACAAACCCTTTCGTCCGCTTACAAAGAACGTCACGATAAGGATAACTTCGTAAAAAACCTGTTAATGGATAACCTCCTATGGGTTGATATAGAGAACCGCGCAAAAAAACTACGCATCGACCCGGGTCTTCGCCGCGTCGCCTTCTCCATCGAAACAACTGGTGACACATCCCCCGGCAGCGACGTGGTGGAAATCGTACGCAACATCTTTCCCGAAAAAGAAAAGGACTTCATCGCCGCGGTGGATCACAACTGCGTCGTGCTGATTAAGGAACTCATGTCAGATGAAGGCGTGGACGAGCTTATAAATCTAGGCAGGATCCTCCGGGATACCCTAATTTCCGAAAGCATGAGCAACGTATACATTTCCATAGGCAAGCCGGTTACGGAGCTTTCATATGTCTCCGGTTCCTTTAAAGAGGCAAAAATGGCAATGCTTGTAGGGAAAACCTTCTTCCCCGGCGAGTATGTAACCAGCTACGAGCGGTTAGGCATCGGGCGCCTGTTCTACCACTTACCCAAATCCCTTTGCCGCCTTTTTACGAACGAAATATTCTCCGGCGCAACCTTCGACCAAATAGATAAAGAAATGACGACCACGGCATACGAACTTATGCGCAACAACCTAAACCTATCTGAAACAGCGCGCCGCATGATGCTGCACCGCAACACACTCGTATACCGTATAGAGAAACTGAAACGTTTGACCGGCCTGGATCTACGTATATTCGACGATGCCGTGAAGTTTTATATCGGCATGCTGGTGGGGCGGTTTATAGAAAGTTAATAAAAATTGTAAACATAGTTACTGTAGAACGCATCCATATTCTAATAATTCAATTTAAAAGAAATTCTTAACGCTTGACAAAAATATAAAGATATTGTAATATATTAATAATGTTGTAACAAAATCGTAACATTTCAAAAGAAAAGGGATAAAAACTTGTTAGAACTTATAAACGCCACTAAAATTTACACAGACAACGGCGCCGTAGGTCTACAAAACGTAGATCTGTTTGTTGACGCTGGGGAGTTCGCCTTTGTGTGCGGCCATTCCGGCTCTGGGAAGACGACGCTTATAAAATTGATTTTTTGCGAGGAAAGACTTACCTCCGGGCATCTTTTTGTTGACGGTGTAGATATCACGAAATTACGCAAAAAAGAAATACCTTATCTACGCCGCCGCGTGGGTGTTGTTTTCCAAGACTTTCGCCTGCTCCCTAATAAAACAGTATATGAAAACATTGCCTTCGCTATGGAAGTTGTTGAGGCCAGCTACCGCGACATCCGCCGCGAGGTACCCAAGGTACTTAGCATGGTAGGCCTTACAGCCAAAGCAAAGTCCTATCCAAAGCAACTTAGCGGCGGCGAGCGGCAACGCACTGCCCTTGCCCGCGCCATCGTTAATAAACCGCCGTTTTTGGTCGCAGATGAGCCTACCGGCAACTTAGACCCCGACACGGCTTGGGAGATCATGCAGGTTCTTGAGGACATAAACGCTATAGGTACAACTGTACTTGTGGCCACCCACGCCTGGGATATCGTTGACAATATGCAGAAGCGCGTTATAAAATTCGAGAACGCTCGCATCGTGCGGGACGACGAAGGCGGATACGCTGACGAGGAGCTGTATGAATGCAGCACCGACGACGACAGCCACGAATATTATGGCACCGACGATTTTGAAGACGAAGGCGGGTATGACGATGAAGATTAGGTCTTTCAGCCGCTATTTAGTCGAGGCTTTGCGGAGCATTGCCAGAAACAAGATGATGTCGTTTACGTCCGTAATCATCGTATCAGCCTGCCTGCTTATAATGACTTTGATGTACGTAGTTACGGCGAACCTCAGCAGCATGCTTGATGAGGTTATGACAGACGTACGCATCGCGATTTTTGTGGAGGACTTCGTACCGGAAGGACAGCCGTTATTGGACATGAGGCAAACACTTCTTGACCACCCCCACATCACCAGCATCATATTTTTTACGCGGGAAGAAAATCTCGAAAATATGATTGAATCTTTGGGTTGGGAAGAGGATCTACTGGGTGGACTTGACCGCACTACCCTTCTTAATCGCCGCTTTGATTTATTTGTTAATGATGTAGAAAATGTTCACGAGGTCGTTAGCTGGCTAGAGAACGCACCAATCATAGCACCTTTAGTATACAGCATAAGTTCCGATGAAGAAATCATCGGCACATTAATTGGCATCAACAGGACAATCACTATCGTTTCCGCTTCAATAATAGGCGTTTTGGCAATATTATCGGTTATCATAATCATGAACACAATACGACTGACCATCGACAGCCGAAAAGTACAAATAGGTATCATGAAGTTTATCGGCGCAACAAACGGCTTTATCCGCGGCCCATTTATTTTTGAAGGTATGCTCTTAGGCCTCGTCGGGGCGGCGATACCGCTACTTGTCGTCATCACTATGTACGATGGGCTGATGAATAGCCTTATCTACGGCAACATACCCGATGTACAGGGTCTTGCCTTCCTTACCGGCGGCGATTTATTCCCGATCCTTATCCCGGCCGTACTTGGCATCGGCGCATTCCTCGGCGTGTTTTCCAGCGTCGTTACTATCCGTAAATATTTGAATGTGTAACAACACACGTAGAGGCGGCAATTTGCCACTCGCCACCCCTACGTGTAATGTAATACCCTCCCTCCACCTAAAATCTAATCCACCAAGGAGTTGTATAATTATGAAAAAAATCGCTTATATTACATTAACAATTATACTTATACTTAGCTTCGCAGTACCCATTGCAGCAAACAACCTAACGAATATGCGAAACGATCGCAATGCACTCAGCAACCGCTCTACCCAGCAGCGGCGCGAACTTAACAGCATCCAAAACCAAATGAACGCTTTGGAATTTCAAATGCGTATGCTTGACTTAGACATCGAAATAGCCGAACAGAGCTACCAACATTACACGGAATGGTTAGAATGGGCACAACGAGAGCTGGATGCACTTGAAGAGGAATTATCCCGCGCCCTCATAGACTATGAAGAACATATGCAGCGTTTCGCCGACCGCATCCGCCACTTAAATATGACAAATACATTCGGCAGGAATAATCTGCTACTTTTACTTAATTCCGGCAACCTTAACGAA
>Ga0123355_10000239_pt1 | contig 70229 bp, 72 predicted proteins | sample TergutEmb28metaG_3_FD_89872 | JGI IMG/M metagenome (GOLD analysis project Ga0123355, IMG submission 89872) | Embiratermes neotenicus P1 segment gut microbial communities from Petit-Saut dam, French Guiana - Emb289 P1 | ecosystem: Host-associated > Arthropoda: Insects > Digestive system > Gut ...
TCCAGGTGGTGCAGGTGGTGCAGCTGGTGCAGCGGTAGAAGCAGCAAGAACAACATCAGCACCAACACAATCAGTAACGACAACACAACCAGTGGTAGCAAGACCAGCATCAGTGGCAACACAAGCAGCGATGACATTAGCCATGAATAATATTCCGAGGATAATTTCTCGAGCAGAATGGGGACCACTACCTGCTACACTCAGAGTCAACGATAATAGAATAACCGAGATTGTTATTCATCATACCGCAGGAGGTATTAATCAGCGTGTTCAGGATATTGATAGATGGCACAGAGAAGGTAGAGGTTGGGATGGAGGAATAGGTTATCATTTTCTCATTAGGTATAATGGTACAATTTATGAAGGTAGACCATTGCAGATGAGAGGTGCACATGCAGGAGACCGTAATTATAGGTCAATAGGGATTGCAGTTATTGGTAACTTTTATCCTAGTGGGACACCAACACAAGCACAACGAGATTCTCTGTTTTGGCTAATTGATCATGTTAGGACTGAAATACCAACAATAGAGAGAATCACGCCACATCATAACCAATGTCCGGGACCATGGTTTAATCGTTTCTTTTAATATGTACTTAGGAGGTAGGTGTAGTGAAAGTAATTAAAAATATTTTAAGCAACAAAAGTGTAAAATATATTCATATTTTCTTATTATGTTGTATGCTGCTTGTGCTTGCTTTAATTCTCACGGCATGCAATGAATACGAGGCAAGTCTAATGCCGGGATATCCATTAGAACCAAAACTTTCAATACCATCCACTCATCAAACTATATCTCTTAGTGAAGGTCATTCCATGGTCATCATGTCCGATGGAAGCCTATGGGCTTGGGGAAATAATTACTTTGGTGAACTTGGTGATGGTACAATGAGCAATAGAAACACGCCTGTACAAGTTGGCACAGATACAGATTGGGCAAGTGTCTCAGCAGGCGGTGGTTTTACAGTAGCCCTTAAAATTAATGGTAGTTTGTGGTATTGGGGAGCAAGTTGGAGTGATGTAATTAATATCAATCTTGGTCCAACAGCATATAGGATAACTACACCCGTACAAATAGGTACAGATACAGACTGGGTAAGTGTAGCTACAGGAAGCAATCGCATAGTAGCTGTTAAAGCTGATGGAAGTTTATGGGCTTGGGGTGTTAATTGGCATGGGAGGCTTGGTGATGGCACAGATACCGATAGATATGCTCCTGTGCAGATTGGTACGGATATGGATTGGGCAGTTGTTGCGGTAAGTCACACACACACTATAGCTTTGAAAACAGATGGAAGCCTATGGGCTTGGGGTTATAACGCAGCGGGTCAATTTGGAGATGGCACAACGGATGACCAATACTCACCTATCCGAAGCATACCTATACAAGCCGGTATGGATACAGATTGGGTAAGCGTATCGACAGGAGACCATACAGTGGCTATCAAAGCTGATGGAAGCCTATGGGCTTGGGGAAGTAATCAGTGGGGTCAGCTTGGAGATGGCACAACTACCAATAGATATATACCTGTGCAAATAGGCACAGATACAGATTGGGCAAGTGCGGTAACAGGGGGAGGTTATACATTAGCCATCAAAAATGATGGAAGCCTATGGGCTTGGGGAAGTAACTGGGAAGGTCAACTTGGGGATGGTACAACTGAGCATAGAACTCGTCCGGTACAAGTTGGTACAGATAAAGACTGGATAAATGTGGCAGCAGGTGATCGTATAATAGGTATTAGAGCAGATAGTAGTGTCTGGTCCTGGGGCTGGAGAGGAGAAGGAGGTTGGACTGAAGAAGGTGCTACTTTAGGTTTGCTTGGCGATGGTGCAGCAGAAAACCGTCACAGCCCTGTTAAGATAATGGAAGGCGTGTACGTACCGTAGATGGCATACTCTATTAGAAAGGTATTGCTTTCCCAACAGGTTTCTGTGATATTTCCTAAGGAACTCTCCAAGCGAAAAACCGAGAAACTATTACTGCTATGAGTGGTTGTAATAGACTGAAAAAAGAAGGGACGGACTGTATATCTTTTGATTACTTGAGATATACGAACCACCCTTCTTTTCCTGTTTAAAATTTCAATCTATCCATGTTTACAGCACCGAAAAAGGAAGGTGTGATCATTTGAGAGATATAGAAAATTTTGATATATTTTACAATATCCTCGCCCACATTTTTGTATTATCGCTTTTAGAGGATCGGGAATGAATTAAACCGAAACGCAAACGATACTAACCCATTTAGATTTGCTGGTGAATACTTCGAAAGAGACAATGGGACGTATTATTTACGAGCGAGGAACTATAATCCAGCGATAGGTCGCTTTACACAGGAAGATCCGCATTGGAATATTCGCAATATGCAAAGCAGCACTAATGCTATCGTACAGAGTGGGAATTTGTATGCATATGCTATGAATAACCCTGTTAGATGGGTAGACCCAACTGGGAGGTTTGTTGGTTTTGCTACATCAATAGCAGCAAGAACTGTTGTTGCAACCTCACGAGCTACGTCAACACAAAGCAGTAGTCCTGGGGTTCCGTTACGCTCTTCTGTGGAAAATTTAGGTGGCAGTGTTTCATGGAATGGAAGGACTTCCACTGCAACAATAAATATTTGGGGACGCAGTGCTTCTTTCACGGCTGGTTCTAGTGGTGTTACATTCAGAAATGATAGAATGTATGTTGATCCAAGTATTTTAGCCTATAGAATTATGGGCGGTGCAACCGAAAAAGCTTTTATTGGGCAACATTCAGTTGCTAGACATGGTAATCATGCAGGTATAATTTTAATGGCAAGAGAAGGTAGTGCATTTTTTAATAATCCATATTTTAGACCTGAACGAAACCAGCTTTTTGGAGGAGGAATACAATTTGCAACATTAGGTGGTGGTCCGCAAGGGTTTCCAAATTTGGGTAATTTGACAGCTGACTTTAATCGTGATGGCGATGTTGGTATAGTTAACCGTACTTGGCCTGATCCTAATATGGTACGAATGTCCATTACTAATTCACAGATGACGGATTTGTTTGTTAATCATATGTTTTTTATGAGACATAGCAATAGCAGCTTTACGTATTCACCGCTTTCGCTAATAGGATACAACTCAAATGCTTATGCATATTCGTTGCTAAGGCATTCTGGAATTACACCACCTACATCGAGTTTGAACGGTTTGTTTCCTGGCTGGGGACAACTAATTTGCGAGACGGCTTTTAGACGTAGAAGATAGGAGGTTAAATAATGATTAAAATTATAGCTTATATTTTACTTGCTGTGTTAGTTATTGCTTTGGGATTATATGTCATAAATTGTTTGACAAACCCATTACGTCAATCAGAAGAACAAATAAGAGAGGATATTTTGGCACATACTCCTATTGGTTCAAGCGTGGAAGAGGTTATTCGAGTAATTGAAGGCAATGAAGATTGGGATTGGATTGGACGCGTAGACCAAGTTGGTTTTCCAACAGGCACAGGAAGTCATATTGGGGAGCAATCAATACACGTTTTTAAAGGACAATATGGTTCAGTTTTTATGACAAATGTATCGGTTTTTTGGGGATTTGATGAAAATTTAGATTTGATTGATATTCGCGTACGAAAAACCGTAGATGGGTTTTAGATCTATCACCGTTGCTTGTTAATTAAGACCAAAGGGTGGTTCATTCGTTTTAGTACTATTTAAGACAAGTGAATCACCCTTCATTTTTTTGTTGTTTCTCGGGGATTTGATGAAAATTTAGAACTTATTGAGGTTTTTGTAGATAAACAAGTAAGTGGCTTCTAAGTCAACTCACCTATCTGTTCTCAACCGCTACCTGTAAAAGGGTAGCGGTTTTTTGATTCTTGCTAAAGCAAAAACAAAAGACACTTCCGAAAAATCGGTTGTGTCTTTTGTGGACTTAATCCCAGTTAATGTCATCGTGGTTTGTTGTATTACCATTAATGAAGTCTTGCTCTGCTTCTCTCAAACGTTTGTGCTCGGCTGGAGTTAGCTTTGTAAAATCACTATCCCATGCTAAAACCATACGTTTTATAAATTCGTATGCTAAATTTTGCTCATTTTCGGGGAGTAAGTCAACCAGTGCAGAAATTTCCTTTGATTTTGATAAAATAGCCATAATAATCACCCCTATTTATAGATATTTCCATGAGAATCAATGTCAGAGATAAATAATATACATTGCTTGTTAGTATTGGTGTCATACCGATATATTATGCGATACTTGCCTATACGCAAGTAGTGTTGCAGGCACTTATTATGTTCTTTAATGCGTTAATATAAGCAGTAGCATGAAACCATAGGAAAAGGCAAAGCCTATGACTGACATTATGCAAAAAATATTATTTTCGTTTTTTGTTGGAAGCTCTTTATTTGCTATATTAAGGATTATAAATAAACTTAAAAATCCAAAAATGATAGCACATGTAATAAACCAAAAAAGATTTAACCCAAAAGAAACGAAGGAAACCATTAGTATGGGTGGAATAATAAAAAGCGTGATAGCAAGTTTTTCTACTGGTAGTTTCAGATATTTCCACCATAAAAAGTAGCATATAGCAGAAATCAGGCCCGTAAGTGGAAAAAGGAAAAAGAAGAAAATAAAAAGCATGTTAGAAGCATTGTCGCAAAGCCATAACCCATTAGCCAGACAAGTAGAGCAAAAAGCATAATTACGACTGTAAATATAGAGCATAACCACAGTCACAAAAGGGACCAAAGGCAGAAAGCTTAATATTATAGTTTTCATTAAATACCTCCTAAAAAATCATGAAAGACACTTCCAAGAAAATCGGTTGTGTCTTTTTTGATGGTTAATCCCAATTAATATCATTATGACTTACAGTTTCGCCTTGGTGAATTTTTTCACAGCCTTTGTGTATAGCTTCTATCTCATCAGGCATTGGGTTATTTTCGGGCATAAACTTAATAAGCAAATGATATAGTACGTTTAATTCCTTTGTATCTACTACATCAATAATATCGTGAAGCTGTTGTCTATTTACGCTCATATAAATACCCCTTGTTTATTAGTATTGGTGTCATACCAGTATATTATGCGATACTTGCCGATACGTAAGAAGTGAGTTTTAATGGTATAATCTTGCTAGTTGCTTTATATCATTTGTGGCCGGACAAGTCTATGCTTTTCTTTCTAATAATTCTGTGCGATCATCTAGCTTTCGTATATCTTCGAAAATGTAATTTGTAGTTAGCCTGATGTTTTTAGTGTCTTTTTCTAACCTAGTTTGGCCTTGCGTTAGGTTAGAAACATCTTTTTCTAATCTAGCTTGACCTTGTTTTAAGTTAGAAACATCTTTTTCTAACCTAGCTTGACCTTGCTTTAAGTCAGAAACATCTTTTTCTAACCTAGTTTGGCCTTGTTTTAAGTTAGAAACATCTTTTTCTAACTTAGCTTGGCCATGTTTTAAATCAGAAACATCTTTTTCTAATCTAGTTTGACCTTGCTTTAAGTCAGAAATATCTTTTTGCATGTTGGTGATATCAGATTTCATGTCAGTGATGTCAGACTTTACACTTGAAACATCAGATGTTAAGGTTTCAAGCATAGATAGTATTTTTTCTTCGTTGTTCATATGTACGCCTCCTTTGCTCTATGAAGCGTTTGAATTATGCCTTTACATTACTATAGCAAAAACTAAAAGTCAAGTAGATAGATAGCTAAATGGTATATGTTTATTTGAGGAATGTTTAAGCAGGTTAATAGATGAAAAAAAGGTTCTCTTCATATGAAGAGAACCTTTTTGCTTTATTATATATTCTTACCTATTCCATCACTTCTTCATTATTGACTACAATCTGTCCTTCAAAGGCATAAGCATTATTCATTCCTGCTACAATTCTGAAGAATTGTAAAGGTACATAAGTTGTAGTGCCGTTGACTAATTCAGGAGCGAATGGCAACTCTATAGCAGTACCGTTATTAAAGTTGGTAGTATCACCAATTCTTAAAGCGATATCACCATCTAGCATTACTAATCGCTCAGTTGCACTCCATTCCCATGTTATTTCAAATCCTGCAGCTTCAGCAATAGCTCTCAGTGGAACCATTACAGCACCAGCTTCGCTAGTAAAGCCACTGCCTGTTATTCTTTGACCTTCAACGATGATTTCCCATCCGGATACATCTATTGCAACGTCATCTAAATTACCGATAGGTGGCTCAATTAGGTCGCCTTCATCTATATTTCCAATAGGAGGTACGACTGTTTCATACATTACCACAACTTTGTTAGGTGTAGTTATAGCTGGTATGCTTCTGGTGGAAACATCATAGAACACAACAAGTTTTCTATTTGTAAGCTCACCTTCAAAAGCTTGCCCGCCTTGGGTAACTATTGTAGTGTCATCATTAATATTTAATCTTAATAATCCATCTTGACTTGTAAGGTTTTCGTTGAAGCGGTCTACTTTGATAAATGTAGCTTCATCTAAGTCAACTGCAACTACACTTACATTATACTGAGGTGGGTAAATCAGTGGGGCCGGTGCATTAGCTCTAAAGTAACCGGTTACTTCAGCACCTACAGTAATTTCATTATCGTTGACAAAGAATGCATCCTCAGGTATGACTAAATTTGCTACTTGTCCATCTGCATTTTCTACTGTTACAAATAGATTAGTTCCTCTCGCATCTTCAAAGTCTGATACTTCTTTTACAGTACCTGCAAAGCTGCTGAAGTAACTGTGTGATGCTATCTCAGATATTTCATTACTAGTATAATCCGGACTTTCTACTTGGTTGGCTAAGACTGCAGCACCTGAAAGAGGTAAAAGTGCCACCACTGCGGCTCCTGCGATTAATTTTTTTAATTTCATGGTTATTCCTCCTTGTTATGTTATTGTTTTTTAAAAGATTTATATTTGTATTTTCTTAGTACACTTTATTAGACTTAATTGATAGAAAATATGTTCCCATATTTAGATAAAAATATTATTATTTGTTAGGCTTGTTGTAAAAACTCTATCAATTAACTAATATATAACACAATATGGCAAAATAAGCAATAATTAAATGTAGCTATTTATTTTTCTCTTTTGATAAAGTATAATTAGTACTTGGTAAAATATAATTTTTAGGGGGACGACATGAAACTAACTAAATCTAAAGTTTTAATCTTTGTATCAGTGGTCATTGTTGCTTTGGTTGCTTTTGCTGTGCATAGCCTTGCTTCAGTTGGCATGATTAACCTAAGCTTAGGAAACTATCAAATGCCGGCCGGTTATGCTGTTGCAAAAGAAATGTGGCAAGAGAAGGGTATGGATGATCCATTTCAAAGGGAAGTAGATGGAACCCATGCCAGACCTTTTGATGTAGTTGTCTGGGGTAGTGATCCGGAAGGGATTGCAGCAGCCCTTGCAGCATCCAGAAATGGTCTTCATACACTGCTTATTGATCATAGAGATAGAGTTGGAGGATTGTTTACTGTAGGAGAACTTAATTTCATAGATGTGAATTATGATATCAACAGGAATCTTGTCACTACGGGTATCTTTGAAGAATTCTATGTACAAGCCGGTGGGATGATTTTTAATATTGATACAGGGCAAAGAGTTTTCGATGAAATGTTAGCTGGTGAAGAGTTGTTGACTGTTAAGCTCAACTATAATCTTATTCAGCCAGAAATAAATGAGCAGCAAACAAGTGTTACATCTATCCAAGTTAGAGATGCAGCAGGCAATGAGAGGAGTATTTACGGCAGGGTGTTTATTGATGCTTCTCAAGATGCAGACTTAGCTTATATGGCAGGTGTACCTTTTACGGTAGGATTTGAAGATATTGGACTTCCGGGAGAATTCCAGGCATCTACTTTAGTATTTCGTGTTACAGGGGTCAGCTGGCCTCGTGTAATGTGGGAAACTATTGTGGCAGATACAAGACCGGGTGCAATGGCAACCTTTAATGCGGCTTGGGGATATGATAACTTTACAAGATACTATGAACCGGAAAATGAAAGAATTAGATTTAGAGGTTTTAATATGGCAAGGCAAGGAGATGAAGTATTACTCAATGGTCTGCTGATATTTGGTGTAGATGCAGCTGACCCTGAATCAAGGGCTGAAGCAAAAGAGATTGCCAAAGCTGAGGCTTATAGATTTATGTATTTTGCTCGAGAAAGTTTACCGGGATTTGAGAGAGCTGTTATCTCAGGCTTTGCAGAAGAGCTTTATGTTAGACAAACCAGACATATGCAGGGCTTGTACCGACTGACAATTGATGATGTTCTTGAGCATCGTGACCATTGGGATAGAATTGGCTTTGGAGGGTATCCGGTAGATATACAGCCTGTAAATCTAAGTTTCCCCGGTATTGTAGTTGGGGAGCCTGATAAGTTTGCAATACCGTTTAGAATGATAGTTCCGCCTGACTATACTAATCTTTTAGTTGTAGGTCGTTCTGCAAGTGCTGATTCATTACCCCATGGAAGTACCAGAATTGTAGGTATTGGAATGGTACAAGCACAGGCAGCGGGAGTTGCTTCAGCGTATTATATAACTACCGGGAGAAACTTCCAAGATATAGCAACATCTGAAGAAGACATAGAGTTTATAAGAGAAGTATTGGCTGCTCAAGGAGCACTTGTATCACCATCAACAGCAATAACTCCTGAAGTGGTTAACCATCCACATTATTCGGCAATGCAGGAGTTGAGAAGATTGGGCCTGATAGTAGTCGGTCATCACAACGACTATCAGATGGATGACCCGATAACTGCCGGGAGATTATTTAATATATTTTTTAATGGAACCTTTAGAACACTGAATCTTGCGGGTCATGAAGCTTTTGCAGATATACTGGTCTTTGTTTCAGCACCGGTAGCTGGAGATGTATATGTAAGCACAAATAATGTTAGAAGCTTTTTTGAGGAGTTTAAGAGATTTAATCCTCATTTAGGTGAGCTTTATACAGAGGAAGATTTTAATAATTTTATGGACAGCCTTCCTGAGGGTGATAGAGAAATACCCAGGGGAGAATTGTATAAATATATTACAGAATACTTTAATATGTTTAGATAAGCTCAAAAGCAGACCTTTTTAGAAGAGGTCTGCTTTTTGCAAGGGTGGTTATTTTGATTTTTCTTTCTTGATGGAGTACAATGAAGATTGGGAGAAATAACCAAGAAAGGGGTTGACATGAAATTGTTTAATTCCAAGAAAAATTTGGCGTTTATATTAGTAGCAATTGTTATGGTAGTTGCTTTAATCGCACTATTTTCAGGAGAAGAAGATGGAGCCGATAGTAACCCTTATGATGTGATTGTTTGGGGTAGCGATCCGGAAGGTATTGCAGCAGCTATTGCGGCATCAAGAAGCGGTCTTAATACTTTGCTTATTGACCATAGAGATAGGGTTGGGGGATTGTTTACTGTAGGGGAGCTCAACTTTTTAGATTTGAATTATGATGATAATATGAATCTTGTTACCAGAGGTATTTTTGAAGAGTTTTATGAACAAGTTGGCGGAGTGATTTTTGATATTGATGTAGGACAAAAAGTCTTTGATGAAATGTTGGCTGCCGAGGAGTTGTTGACTGTTAAGCTCAACTATCATCTTATCCGGCCACAGATAGATGAGCAGCAAGCAAGTATTACATCTATCCAAGTCAGGGATGCAGCAGGTAGTGAGAGAAATATCTACGGGAAAATATTTATTGATGCGTCCCAGGATGCAGACCTGGCCTATATGGCAGGTGTACCCTTTACAATGGGGTTTGAAGATATTGGACTCCCGGGAGAATTTCAGGCATCTACTTTAGTGTTTCGTGTTCAGGATGTTAGTTGGCCTTGTGTAATGTATGAGATTAATGTGAATGATCCAAGAGCCTTTTTTATGGCAACCTATACTGCGGCCTGGGGATATGATAACTTTACCAGATACTATGAACCGGAAAATGAGAGAATTCGTTTTAGGGGTTTTAATATGGCAAGGCAAGCAGATGATCAGGTACTGCTTAATGGATTGCTGATATTTGGTGTGAATGCTGCTGATCCTGCATCAAGAGTTGAGGCAAAAGAGATTGCCAAAGCTGAAGCCTATAGGTTTATGTATTTCGCCAGAGAAAATCTGCCGGGGTTTGAAGAGGCTACTATATCAGGTTTTGCAGAGGAGCTTTATATTAGGCAAACCAGGCATATGCAAGGTTTATATCGATTGACTATTGATGATGTTCTTGAAAATCGTGACCATTGGGATAGAATTGGTTTTGGCGGGTATCCGGTAGATATCCAGCCTGTAGGTCCGAATTTTCCCGGGATTGTAGTGGGGCAGCCTGATAAGTATGCTGTGCCTTTTAGGATGATAGTTCCGCCTGATTTTACAAATCTTTTAGTTGTAGGTCGTTCTGCAAGTGCTGATTCGCTGCCCCATGGAACTACCAGAATTGTAGGTGTTGGTATGGTACAAGCACAAGCAGCGGGAGTTGCATCAGCCTACTCTATAAATACCGGAAGAAATTTTCAGGAGATCGCAGCATCTGAAGAAGATATAGAGCTTATTAGAGGCATGTTAGCCGAGCAAGGGGCGTTTGTATCATCATCAACAAGCAGAGTTCCGGAAGTAGTTAATCATCCACATTACTCGGCAATGCAAGAGTTGAGAAGGTTAGGGCTTATAGTGGTCGGCCATCATAATAATTATATGTTGGATTATCCTTTAGGTATTCAGACTACCTTTAACTTGCTTTTTAACGGTTCACATAGAACATTGAATATTATAGGTAATGAAGACCTTGCAGAGCAAATGCAGTTTGTTAATGCACAGGAGAGGGGATATGTAAACCAGGGCAATATAAGGAGAGTTTTTGAAGAGTTTAAAAGGCATAATTCCCATTTAAATACTCTCTATACAGGAGAGGATTTTAATGACTTTCTTAATAACCTGCCCACAGGTAGTGGAGAAATATCCAGGGGAGAATTGTATGGATATATTGTAGAGTATCTTGGTATGTTAAGGCAATGAAATAAGTGCAGATAAGGGAAAAAGAAAACCAGGCCTTGGGAAAATCAGGGCCTGGTTTTTGTGTCATTGGTGTGCGGATGGAAGTTGTGGGGGTGTAAGTCGTGCGGGTGTAGATTGTGCGAGTGTCGTTGTGCGGGCGGTTACTAACCGCCCCTACGAATGGAACGTGTTTTGTGTAGGGGACGCATTAGTAATGCGTCCCGTTCATTAATTAGATTGTAAACAAGGCGAATATAACGCCTACTATTCCAATACTTGCTAATATGAATACAGGAAGATTTGGCATCTCGCCGTCTTTTTCCATTGCTTTACCAAATACGAAAAATACAAATGGGTGGACTAAAAATGGCATTGCAAAGATAAATGGTAGTAAATCAGCTACTTCAGACCCAAACATTCCACCCTGGGTTGCTGCAAATAAACCAAAGTGGGAAAGAGAAGAAGTCGCAGCCATAGAAGCATAGCTGAGTGACATACCAAAAATACTTAAAAGAACAAAGCTGCCAAACATAGCAGTAAGCTGCCATCCAAGAGAAAACTGCATCAGACCTTTAATTTCTTTACTGTCTTCTCCATTAGCAGAGCCAATGGTTCTTAGAGATAATACTGTGAGTATAGCACCGATTGCAAGTATGGCTATTGCAGGAAGCATCATCAATTCTCCCATATCAGCACTAATGGCTAATACTGAGAATACGAAAATATGAGCAGCAAAAGGCAGGTTAATCATGATAGGTGTTCTATTTGCTGCTATTTTACCAAGATCTCCTGCTGTACATGCACCTGTTAAACCTGCATGGGATAAGCCCCCTGCAAGGCCGGGTGCCAGATTTCGTACATTGGATGTTTTTGCAAAAAGCATAAGCAGAGCGATGCCACCAAACATCCATACTAACTGACCAAAGAAGCCAAAAGCTAAAACGGAAGTCATTCCTTCAATATTAAAGACTTCGGCAATCCGAGAGCCGCCGATCATGAAGTTTCCTGCCAATACCACGGGCAGACCGGCAAATAATAGTGATCTTATAGTTGGGCCAAAGCTCCATTTATAAAATATTGCTCCCAAACCAGCTGTGATTAGCATTGCAAAAAATATTTGAGGTAATGCAATAGTAGGTCTGACCCAAGCAGCAATATAGAAGGTTATGATGAGAATAAGAATGATGATAAAGGTTTCTAATATGCCTTTTCTTACAAAAAGTCTTTTATTTTGAATTGTAGCTTTGTAGTCAATGAGCATTATGGACGCAGCCAAACCTATATAAGCCAAGAGAGAATAATATCTGCTTAAACCACTGACATCAATACCCACACTTAGCCTAAATGCTGCTTCTATACCTAGCAGCAAGAAAAATGTATGAATAATGTATACAAGCTGTGTCCTGGTTGTACCTACAGTAGTTTCTTCTTGTGAAGGAATTATTGCGTTGTCAGGTTCGACTTTTAATTTGCCAAATACTTTTCTTAGCTCCTGGCCGCCAACAAAGAAGGATGCTATTAGTGCAATAATTGTAGCCCTGCTAATAAGATCAATAAGTGTAAACTCAGGTAATCCCGGTGAAGCAACATCACTGGCAACTAAAATATAACCCATAGCCAGACCGAAAACTACGACAAGCAGGATTGGGGAATATCTGCTGCCTGCAACAACAGTCCTTGAAATAAGTACTAAAGGGACTAATAGGAAAAGAGACAGCCAAAATTGATTTAAAATTTGCAGCTTTGAAATTTGTAATAAAATATCTTCCATTGTATCCTCCTGATTTATCTACGACAAATTCATAATGGCAACATTTTGCTTGTAGAATTAGTATGTAACGGAGGTTAGATGCCTAACGACCGATGCCATATTTATTGTTGCAATTATTATGCCAATTATGTCCAAATTTGACTTCGATTTTTAAGTTTTAAGTGAGAAGAGTATTATTATACTCAGAATTAATTTCGCTTATCAGGTATATAAAAATTAGCAACATTTAATTATGTAGAAAATTTCCGATGATTTTCTATATAAGCGATTATGAGTAAACTAGTATAGTCATAATTACAACAAGGGCTGTTAATAATGCTTGCAAAGGTAAGAGCAGCTTATTGATTCCAAAATAACTTGTTTTAAAATATTCATTAGAAACTATCAGACATAAATGAACCGGGGATGATGTATATCCAAGCATCATTCCGGTGAAAATCAAGGAAAGGTATGCTGCATTGTCTCCTATTAAAGGTAAAAATATAGGATAAAGAATTGCTGCACCTACAATGGGGTGACCGGAAGTAAAACCAACTATAACTGAACTTATTAATATTATTAATAATAAAGACATGTTTGCATTGGTAATAACTTGAGCCATTCCAGAGATGGCTCCGGAATCTTTTATAAATTCTCCAAATAACATGATAGTATAAACAGAAAGACCGAGTTTCCAGTTAATACCCTTGGAGAATAGAGGTTTAATATCTGAAGCTTTTAGTACCTTATCTCCTTGGTAATCAATGAGAATAGTAAGGGCGATGGCTATTACTAGAGCCAGTATAAAGTTAACTTCAAATACCAGGGCAAGAATAATGGCTGATATAAGAGGAAGTCCGCTGATAAAGAGATTCTTTAAAGATGTTGTAAAGGAATAGCTTATACTTTCACTTGCATCTTTTTGACTGTTTGAAACGCCGCCGGCTTCAGGTGCTGGATAGGGACAAAGGTATTTTAGGAGTAAATGGCCTATTATCAGTGTAATTATTACCGGGATAAGGTGGAATTTCATTATAGGTATAAAACCTAATGTGCTTAAATCTGCCGCTACTATTAACATAGGTGCAAGAGGGTTAAAAAATAACAGGATATGTCTGTAAAAAGTATTTACTGCTGCCTTGTAATCGTTAGGCATGTTAATTCTATTTCCAAGTTGGTCAACAAAAGGGGCTGACATTATTGCTCCGCCGGGAACTGCAAGAAGTCCCACTAAGGCAGGAATTGCTGCAATAAGTAGATGAATATTCTTGAGCAAGCCAATTAATGATTTTAGCAGCTTATCAAGTAGCAGGGTTTTATACATAACTGAGCTAAACAGTGTAATCAATAAAACTATTATTGTAAGAGAAATAGTGCTATGGTTGAGGGTTGCAGCCATGAAGGTAGATATTACTGAATCTACAGACATAGATGAAAAGATTATAATAATTGCAATTCCCAATAATAAAGCATAAATAACTTCATGCCATTTAGAAGTAATTAATATGATGACCACAAGGGCCAAAAGTAAGCCAAATAGTTCCAAAGTAGAGCCATCCTTTCTGTATCTTTTATGCTAGCTTGCAGCTGCTAAAGTTATTATAACATAGCCTTGGGAAATTGTGCTGTCTTTTCAGGAGACGCTTTGACATGGGGAATGCATGTTTTTTAGGTAGAAAGAAGATAAGGGTGGCCACACAGTGCCACCCCTACGAAAACATTTTGTGATAATTTTAAAGGCACCCATGTGTGGGTGCCCCTATGGCTTACTATTTTACTTCGGTTGTTGGCCTTATAAGCAGAGAAATGGCCCAAATACCTGCAACACCAATCAAGGTATAGATAATTCTGCTTAAAATAGCACCTGTGCCACCAAAAATTGCAGCAACAAGGTCAAAACTTAATATGCCGACCAGCAGCCAATTTAGGGCACCGATAATAACTAAAATAAGAGCTATTTTGTCTAAAGATATGTTCATGTTGGTCTACTCCTTTCATAATATATTGACATAGAGAGTTACAATCATAATATCTCCTAAAATATGAAAAATATTCAACTGGTAAATTAGCTAAAAAGGACTTGACAGGACAAAGGATTGTTGTATAGAATGAGATTAATTTAATAAGAGAACGTGGTCAGATTTATTTTTCTGTAAAATAAATTGGGCTTTATGCAGCAGGTATACCTGCGGGACCTTTCCCCGCAGGTATTTTATTTTGCCTGTGGCAAGAAAAACGAAAGGGTGATATTACATGGAAAAGCCTAATTTAAATGAAGTTGGTAAGCAAAGTTTTGATAGGCATAAATATGCAGAAAAGATTTGTATTCAGATGACGTTGCTTAATATTGTATTATCCACTGTAAAGCTTATAGCCGGGATATTTGGGAATAGTATGGCTTTGATAGCAGATGCATTCCATTCTCTAACAGATGCTATCACCACAGTAGGCGTTATCATATGCTTGCGTATCTCCAAAAGGCCGCCTGACAAAGAACACCCCTATGGACATGGGAAAATAGAGTCCATAGCTACAAAAATCATTGCTTTGGTTTTGATTGGTCTGGGGATATTGATGCTCATTGCTGCTGTGAGAACTATAATGACTGGTGATTTATTGGTGCCTGCAGGAGTAACAATTTGGATTGTTATTGTATCTATTCTAGCCAAAGAATTCTCTTACTGGTACACCTTGAATGCTGCTAAAAAAATAAACAGCACTGTTTTAGCGGCTGATGCTTGGCATCATAGAACAGATGCTTTAAGCTCAATAGCAGTACTATTTGGTATAATAGGAGCACGTATGGGTTTTCCGATTTTAGACCCAATTATGGCAGGTCTTGTTTCATTATTTATCATGTGGGCAGGGTATAAGCTGTTAAGAGAATCAATAGACGAACTTATGGATACATTGCCGGATACAGATATTCCCAAGCGTATCGAAGAATTATGTTCTGAAATACCGGGGCTTAAAGGTGTTAGAAATATCAAGGTCAGAAAATATGGATCTTTTTTAGTAATTGACTGTGTCATAGTAGTTGATCCATTGATAACAGTAGATGAAGGACACCAGTTAGCCAGCCTTTCAAAAAAGAAGATTATTGAGGATAATGATAATATAAAAGAAGTGTTTATTCATGTTAGTCCTAATGAGAAGCAAGCTCAGGGAGATCATGGAGAGAATGAAGATACGATAAATAAGTAATTGTGAGGTAGAGACCATGGAGTTAATAATAATTGCTTTATTAGTTATTCTTGTTCTGCTACTTGTCTATTTTATTGTAAAAAAGGGAAACGAAAACACCAAAGCTATGGATTTGATTGTTAAAAGCCACTTAGAAAGTTTCCGTAATGAAATTGAAGAATCAATGCTTTCTTCCAAAAAAGAGATGACTGATGCACGTACAGACCTAAATAGGCAAGCAACAGATACCTTGAAATTTTTGGTGCAAATGCAATCTACCATGGAGAAGGTTATTTTCCAGCAGGAGGAGGCCAATAAACTTGGACAGTCTTTGAAAGATGTCCTAACAATGCCAAAGCTAAGGGGAAATTATGGTGAGATAATACTTGAGGATTTGTTGGAAAAAATGCTGCCATCGAGTATGTGGCAGCGACAATACACAATATCTTCAGGATATATGGTGGATGCCATAGTTAAATACAAAGATATGCTAGTACCGATAGATGCCAAATTTCCTAGAGATAATTATCTAAGGTACCTTGAAAGTGAGCAAGAGCAAGATAAAGAGCAATACTGGAAGCTATTTGAGAGAGATTTGATCAACCAGATCAAAGAAACAGCCAAATATATTCAAGTTGAACATGGAACGGGAGATTTTGCTTTAATGTTTATTCCATCAGAAGCTATATATTATGAAACCATAGCAGACAAGAATTTTTACGGGCAGCCTTCTAAGATTTCAGAAGCCTTGGAGAAATATAAAGTTATTGCTGTAAGTCCAAGAAATTTTTATGCTTTTTTACAAGTTGTTTTAACCAGCATGAGAAATTTGGAAGTTTTAAATCATGCCAGGGAAGTTCAGAATAAGTTGATAAGTTTACAAAAAAAATATGCACATTTTTATAGCAATTATGAAAAAATAGGCTATGAACTAAACAAATCCTTTGAAGCCTATAAAGTAGGAGATAAACATATTAGTGCCTATAAAAGAGAGTTGGACGATATAGTATCTATTGGATATACAGCAAGGGAGAGTAAAGAGACAGTTTGATATCTTTGAAGAAATAGTGCACTGATTTAGTTGAATTTCTTTTAAATTTATGCATTATTTTGTTGCATTTTTGCATGGCATGACATACAATGTATACGGTGTATAGAGAAAACCAATGAAAAAATGAGGGGGAAAATAATGAAAAAGTTTAAACATGTATCAATAGCTGTTTTTCTAGTGCTTGCGGTGTTTGCTGCAGGGTGCTTTGGAGGAGGCGGAGATGACTCTGAGCGTTATGCTAGAGGAGTTATAACAGAAAGTGGTTTTGAAAGTGAATTCTTAAATCTTAGATTTGCGTTACCTGCAGGTTTCCATATGTTGAGTGAAGAAGAAATACAAGATATGGTAGAGTTTGCTGAGGAAGTTATACTTGATAATGATGGACGTCCTGATATTTTACAAGCACTTACAGTGTATGAAATGATGGCAATGGCTCCAATAGGTGCACCAAATGTATCAGTTATAGTTGAAAGACTTATACTTAGAACGTCATTGGAAAATTACATTGAAAGCTTTAAAGCGGAAATTTTGTCCGAGCTTGGAGATGCAGTTGAAATTTCCGATGAAAATGTAAATGTTGAGTTTGCTGGAGAAACTTATAGAGTAGTTACTGCAACTCTTCATATGTTTGGAATGGAAATGCACCAGATGTATTTATTCAGACAAATTGACAATAGAGTGGTTAGTATTATTGCTACATACACAGATGATACAGCAGAAGAAAAACAAGCAATGATGGATGCTTTCAGCCCATTCTAAAAGTAAAATAAGAAATAACAAAAAGATATCTAATATGAAATGCACCCCAAAAGTTAGACAGAAACTAACTTTTGGAGGTGCATTTTTAATGTCGAAAAAATAGCGAAAAATACTTGATGTTAAAATACTACTCACCCGCTTAGCGAGTGAGTAGTATTTTAACATTATCATAAGAAGAAGCCAAAAAAGCAGGAACATTTTATGGCAGCTATGGAATTAACATCTTAACAGCTTCTTAACAAGTTTATGATATGCTGTAAAATGAGGTGAAATATTATGGCACGCATACTTATTGTAGAAGATGAAAAACCAATAAATACATTGATTAAGAAAAACCTGGAACTTGTGGGTCATACGTGTGTTTCTATTTTTGATGGTGAAGCTATATTTGATGAAATAGAAAAAAATGTTTTCGATCTGATTTTGCTTGACATTATGTTGCCTAAATTGGACGGCTTCCAGGTAATTAAAGAAATAAGAGGGGAGATTCCTGTTATATTTTTAACAGCCAAGGGTGTAGTACAAGATCGAGTTAAAGGTCTACAATTAGGAGCAGATGATTATATTGTAAAGCCTTTTGATATGTTAGAGCTGCAAGCTAGAATAGAAACTGTTCTTAGGCGTACTAACAAAGGGGATAAGGTATTTACCTTAGGTGATGTGGAAGTAGATTTAATAAGCAGACAAGTATTTTATAAAGATGAGCTTGTAGACTTTGCACCACAGGAGTTTTTGCTAATTGAAGCACTGGTTAAAAATCGTAATATAGCTTTGTCTAGGGATAAATTACTGGAAACAGCTTGGGGCTATGACTATGGTGGCAATACAAGGACGGTAGATGTACATATACATAATATTCGTAAAAAGCTCCATTGGGAAAATATTATTAAAACCGTTTATAAGCTGGGGTACAGGCTGGAGGTCAAACAATGAGATTAAAGACATTTCTTGCTACTTATTTATTATTTCTTTGTGTCTTGTTTGCAAGTATTGGTGTTGTTTCTGTTTATATGACTCAAAGTCAGATGAGCATGTTGCAAGAAAAAAGTACAAGAGAATACCAGACCATTGCTAATTCACTTGCCAGGGATATTAGTAGTGTATATGCCAGAGGCAGGGGTTTTCCTGATAATGAAATTTCCAGAGCTGCGGAAACTATTATCAGGGGTTATGTGATATATTTTGAGAGGCATAATATTCAAATTAATGTAACCAATTTGTCATTGTTTCCGAGACAGAATAATGATGGCTATCTAAATACCGAAATTTCTTTTGGTGTTTATGAGCAGGAGCATTATATACATATCATTGGATTGCTTCCGGAGCCTTTTCAGCACTATCAATTGGAATATCGGTTAAATATTACTCAAAATATAGAAGATATGCAAAATATCCAAAGTATTCTCCTTTTTTCTGCTATCCTATTTTCTATAATTGCTGCAATCGCTCTATATTTTATTTTAGCAAGGATTTTTTGGCCTCTTAGTGTTGTTGCCAATGCTTCAAGAAAAATCGCAAATGGACAATATAACGAAAGAATATATATTGAAGGTAAAAGCGAGATTGCGGAAGTGGCCTCGGATTTTAATTCCATGGCAGAGGAAATAGAAAAGCAAATGGGATTTCTTGAAGAAGAAGTTGTTCAAAAGCAGCAATTTGTAGATAACTTTGCCCATGAGATACGCACACCCCTAACTTCCATTTATGGCTATGCAGAGTATATGCAAAAAGCACCATTGGATGAAAAAGAAACTATCGAATCAGCTCAATATATTATGGATGAGGCTGACCATATGAAGAGGCTTGCCGATACCCTCCTTGACTTAGCAATGCTTCGTTATTACGTACCGGCTAAAAGTAAAATTTCAATTCCTGAGCTGTTTGAAGATATAAGGCAGACTATGAAAAAATCTTTCCACGAACATAATGTACAGCTTAATTGTAGTAGCAAAGTTGATGTTTTAGAAGGAGAAAGAGATTTAATTAAAAGTTTGCTGTTGAATCTTTGCTCCAATGCCCTTAAGGCTTGTTCTCCAAATAAGGGTATTATACGCTTGGAAGCTGATAATCTGGACGGAAACATAGTAATCTCAGTAATAGATAATGGCTGTGGCATTCCTGAAGAAAATATACCGGAGGTTACGGAGCCTTTTTATCGGGTGGATAAGGCAAGAAGTAGAGAACAGGGTGGTGTAGGTTTGGGGCTGGCCCTTTGTAAACAAATTGCCTATGTTCATGATGGAGAAATGACTGTGGAATCTATTGTTGATGCAGGAACAAGGGTTAAAATAACATTTACAACTTCATAACAATTAGATAATAATTCCATAACAATTCTATTTTATCATAATACTTGTGAGGCCCACAAAATTTGAAATTGAAAATTGAAAGGAAGTGTATATTATGATAAAACACAAAGTAAGTGAAATTATGAAAATAGCAACAGCAACAGTATTGTCCATAGGAATATTTAGCATGGCTTTTATAGGAGTTAATGGTGTAGCTTTTGCAGCGGCCACTTATGGAACACAAGATATACCATCTATAACAGAGACGGTAAATATTCCTGAGAATTTACCACCGGCAAATTTCCAATTACCTGCAATAACTGTTCTTGAAGAAGTTAGTGATGCTGAAAGAAATGCCCATGCACTAACAACTGAAGAAGCAGCAGAGCTTGGAGCTCAGTATATTTGGGAAGTATTTGGGGAAAGCATAGATAATAAAACCGTTATCATGTCATATAGAAATTGGCAAGGTATGACAAGGACATATTGGCAAGGTGTTGTTATGTCCAATTCAGGAGCAGAGCTATTAGATAATAAAGATCTCTTATCTGGTTTGGTATACCATAGGTTTGAAATGACTGATTTAACCTCTGGAAAAATAATTGATGAAAGCTCATTTGTTTTTAGCTCTAGAGAAGCTTCTAGTGATGGAACAGTCTATGCAACAGTTAGGTTTGTAGCTAGTGGTGAAGCTGCTGAAATAAACAGCAGACATATAAATGTAAGGACTGTGATTGCTGATGCAGTTTCTGGAGAAGAGATTAATACAGGCGAAGGATTATTTATGTTTTTAATTGATGCAGGTACCGGGGAAAGAATAGATATAACGAGTGTTTGGGGTACAAATAGTAGGAATCTAACTGAGGAGGATATGGAGAAATCTATGGCTATTAGGGAAATTATGTCTCGGGAATTTATGGCTGGAAATCATACTCCATATACTTTAAGTGAAGAGATGAAACAGTTTGAGATGTGTGAAGAAGTGATAAAAGAATATGCTCAAAGACATTTTAACAACTCAACGGTAGTAAATATTGAGCTTGAATCTGTATGGGGCAGTGATTTTATTATAGATAGTAATGAAAACCTTATTGCTACTGATAAAACTCTTAGATTTGCTGTTACAGATGATACAGGTCGTGTTGCTATGATAAGTGTCCATGCAAAATCAAATCAAGTAATAGGCATTAATACACAGCTTAATGATATTATCCCTGGTTTTTTTGATAACATGTCAGGTCGTGGATAAATAAAGTTTTTGCAGCTTGTAACAACAAACTCCTCCAAGTGAAATATTAGTTTAAGCAATAACCAAAGGGTATGGTTAGCTAAAAATCCTGAAAGAACCTTAATACAAGGTTTTTTCAGGATTTTTTTGGGTTAATGCGGGTCATACTAAATGGGATGTTTTATGGGGATAAAAAATTTACTGCATTTAATAATAGTATAGTATGATAAAAAGAGGATTTTTCTAAAGAGGAAAGTTCTCTTAATATGATCATCGTTAATAGGGGTGTTTAAATGCTTGACCATGATGAAAAGCTTAGATACAAAAGACAGTTAATCATGCCGGAAATAGGCGAAGAGGGGCAATTAAAGCTTAAGCAAGCTAAGGTACTTGTTGTAGGAGCAGGTGGCCTTGGTTCATCAATTCTTTATTATTTGACAGCTATGGGGGTAGGAACTCTAGGTATTGTTGATGCAGATAATGTGGAATTGTCCAATCTTCAGCGGCAGATCCTTCATAATGTAGAACGGATTGGCATCAACAAAGCTCAATCTGCAAAAGAGACCCTTGAAAAGCTTAATCCTCTGACTAAGATAATAGAATATCCATTTAAAATTACTGAAAAAAACAGCCATTCTTTAATTACAGAATATGATATAGTTGCTGCTGCTCTGGACAACTTGCCTGCTCGATATCTGGTTAATGAAGCCTGTGTAGCACTGAAAAAACCCTTGGTTGAGGCAGGAGTATCGGGTTGGGATGGATTAGCTATTACTGTTATACCCGGCAAATCTCCATGTTATAGTTGTATTTTCCCTGCTATATCCAATGAAAATAGGGGAGAGACAGGGATGGTCGGCTGCATACCCGGAGTGTTAGGCACTATTCAGGCAATGGAAGTTATAAAAATTATCCTTGGATTAGGCAATACCCTTGCTAATAGGTTACTTGTATTTGACGGATTGGAACTTACATTTAGTGAGTTTAAGATGGAAAGAAATATTAATTGTCCTGTATGCGGAAAAATTCCTAGAATCTGATTGATACTCTTTTACGTTGGCATTTATCATATGGATATATTATTAGATGAGATGATTTTTACATCTACTTAATAAATACAAACAGTAGGGGATGTTTGATTTTCCTTATTTTTTTATGTACCCGAAAGGAAGCCTTGACTTTTAGAAGAAATCCTATATCATCTATATCATACTTTGAATTTCAAGCATTTGACTTTCGACTTCTGATTAAAGTGGGGTGAATTAAATGCAGTCTAAAATTGAACATGCAAAAAATATTATCAATGAATACAAAAGGGTTATAGTAGCATTTTCAGGTGGTGTTGATAGCTTGTATTTGTTGAATCTCGCTGTCCAAACCCTTGGAAAAGAAAATATATTAGCAGCAACTGTTAAATCACCACTTTCCACAGTTGGAGAGGCGGAAAATGCTCAATATTTAAGTAACAATCTGGGAGTAAATCATATAATAGTAGAGCTGGATGAGCTATCTGAGTCAAAAATAGTGAATAATCCAATAGATAGATGCTACCATTGCAAAAAGTTTCGTTATGAACATTTGGTGAAACTAAAAGATGGTAGAAAATATGGTGCAGTCCTGGATGGGTCAAATTTTTCTGATCTGGGTGACTATAGACCGGGAATGCGAGCTTGTGAGGAGCTGGGTATTATAAGTCCTTTAAAGCAGTCGGAGTTTACAAAGGATGAGATAAGGCAGCAGTTAAAAAGCTTGGCTATTCCTCAATGGGATACCCCATCCAGAGCTTGTTTAGCATCCAGAATACCCTATGGAGATATATTGACTGGAGAAAAGCTTTCCATAGTTGATAATTCAGAGCGGTTTTTAATGTCATTAGGATTTAGAGACCTGCGTGTAAGGGTTCATGGTGATATTGCCAGAATTGAACTGCCAAAGAGAGATATGAGTGTAATATTTGAAAGAGACCTTACCCAAGTGATTTTCAAAGAGCTCAAAAAATATGGCTTTAAGTTTGTTACACTAGACTTAGAAGGATTGCGTAGCGGAAGCTTGAACCCGGATATTGAGCCTGGATAAGGGATGTTTGTGTCAGTAATTTTCACTAAAATTACGCTATTATCAATTAGGCATTTGTTGACATATCCTATTTAATAGGATAATATAGAAATGTAGTGCGAAAGGGTGAGTTAGATAGATAGAATATTCTTTTCATCTTTTGAATTTGATAAGCAGTGGGAACGAATGGGCCTTGATGATGAATATAGGCGGCGACTTGAAAATGAAATTGCAGATAACCCACAAATTGGTGTAGTTATGCGTGGTACTGGCGGGTTGCGAAAAATGCGTTTTGCTCTTAAAAATAAAGGAAAAAGTGCAGGAGCTCGTGCTCTATATGTTGACTATGTTTTTATTCAGTGCGTCTATCTTATCACAGCATACCCAAAGAACCAAAGAGAAGATATTACATTGGAAGAACGTGAAATGTTTAAGAAAATTATAGAACAAACTAAAAGGGAACTAGGGGGGAAGCAGGATGAGTAAAGTATCTGAGAGTATTATGCGTGGACTACAGGAAATGCTTGACCATACCCAAGGAAAAATTGAGCTTCGGTCGAGTTATGTTTCGGCAACTCCTCCCATAGAATATACAGCTGATGAGATTCGAGGAATACGTAACAAACTCAATATGTCACAAGGATTTTTTGCCGAAGTCATTGGAGTTTCTAAGAAAACAGTAGAATCATGGGAGTATGGTCGTGGAAAACCGAGTGGTGCAGCAGCACGGATGCTCACAATTGCCGACAAGGACCCGGACGCATTAAAGCGTTACGGCTTTGCACAGTGGTAAAAAACCAAATAGGGTTTCGGAGATACGACTTTATACTTCCGATTTAGGGAGGTGTTAATAAATGAAGGTAGCAAATAAAATTACTGATTTGATTGGCAGGACTCCTCTTGTGAGGTTAAATAGGATGAATAAGGATCTCTATGGGGAAGTTGTAGTAAAATTGGAGGCATTTAACCCTGGAGGAAGTATCAAAGACAGAATAGCCTTGAGCATGATAGAAAGTGCAGAAAGAGAAGGCCTTCTTAATAAAGATACAGTTATCATAGAGCCAACGAGTGGCAATACCGGTGTTGGCCTGGCTATGGTTGCAGCTGCCAAAGGATATAAATTGATACTTACTATGCCTGATACTATGAGCATTGAAAGACAAAAGATTTTAACTGCCTTTGGAGCAGAGCTTGTTTTAACACCTGGTGCAGAGGGCATGATGGGAGCCATTAAAAAAGCTGAGGAGCTTACTGCTAACATAGAAAAAAGCTTTATGCCTCAGCAATTTATAAATGAAGCTAATCCTCAAGTACATAGAGAAACTACCGCCATGGAGATTTGGGAAGATACTGACGGTAAGGTAGATGTTTTTGTTGCCGGAGTGGGGACTGGAGGGTCTATTACAGGAACGGGTGAGGTTTTAAAAGCTAAAAATCCTTCTATCAGGATAGTTGCTGTTGAACCTTACGATTCACCGGTATTGTCAGGGGGCAATCCCGGACCTCATCAAATCCAAGGTATTGGAGCAGGATTCATTCCGGAAATACTCAATACTAAAATCATAGATGAGATATATAAAATTAAAACAGAAGAAGCTTATGGAGCTGCTCGCAGGCTGGCTGCAGAAGAAGGTATTTTAGCCGGAATTTCATCAGGAGCCAATCTTTATGCAGCTTTGCAGATTGCTGCCAGGAAGGAAAGCAAGGGGAAGCTGGTTGTAACAATTCTGCCTGATACAGGAGAAAGGTACTTATCAACTCCTTTGTTTGAACACTCATTATAATTGATATGTATTAATTGCAAGATGTACAATAGACAAGAGATTGGAGTATGTAACTGTTATCGGTTGCAGTACTCCTATTTTTATAGATTTAAGCGGATAAAAAATTATATATTTTTGTAGGAAAATCAGATATTTTGTCAAATTGATTATAGGTAGAAGATGGTAATAAACTAGATGTTAAGTGTGAAATAAATAAAGAATAGTGAAGATTTGTTCAAATAATTATCTAAGAGGGTGTGTACAATGGATAAATTCAAAGTTAGTATTGATAATTTAAGTAATATTTGCGACCCTGATACATTGAGCTTTGAGACTACAAAACAAGTAAAACAACTGGAAGGCATTATAGGTCAGGAAAGAGCAGTAAAAGCAATGAATTTTGGCTTAAAGGTAAATAATAAGGGATATAACATATACATGGCAGGGCTGAATGGAACGGGAAAAACCAACTATGCCAAGACTTTAATATGCAACATAGCGTCTAAGGGACAGGTGCCTAGTGATATATGTTATGTATTTAACTTTAAAGAGATTGATAAACCTATTTTTATTGAAGTTCCTTCCGGTACAGGGGAAAAGTTTGCTGAGGATATGGATGAATTGGTTGAAGCTGTTAAAAGGGTAATTTCAGAAACTTTTACTGGTGAGGAATTTGATAACCAGAGAAGAGTAGTAAGGGATAGATATCAAAAAGATACAAGTGATTTAGTACATGAGCTTGACAGAGTAGGCAGAGAAAAGGGTTTTGTTATACGTCAAGGGTCTAAGGGATTGGTCAGTGTTCCATTGATAGATGGTAAACCGGCAGATCAGGTTGATGAAGAGTTGGTTACAGAAGAGGTTACAAGGAAAATTCAAGAGAAAATTCCTGAAATGCAAAAAGTTCTTGATGAAATAACAAGAAAAATAAAAATACTGGAAAAAGCAGCTTCTACAGAGCTTTCTTCCATAGAGAAAGAACTTGCTAATTCGGTAATTAAGCCTGAAATAGATATAGTGAAAGAAAAATATAAAAATAATGAAAAGATACAATACTATCTAGATAATGTTGAAAAAGATATGCTGGAGCAGCTAAGTTTATTTAAAGTAAAAGAGGGTGAACAACTACTAAATCCGCTAATGCCACAGACGGGTAATCAACTTATCAGATATAAGGTTAATATTTTTGTAAATAATGCTGATCAACAAGGGGCCCCTGTAGTATGTGAAACCAACCCTAACTACTATAATTTATTCGGCAAGATTGAAGGTAAGGCAAGTCTGGGTGAAATAAGTACAGATTTTTCCATGATAAAGAGCGGCTCTATCCATAAGGCTAATGGAGGTTATCTAATAATAAATGCCAAGGATATCCTTAAAGATGCTTTTGCCTGGGATGCTTTAAAGAGGACTTTAAAGAACCAAGAGTCAGTTATTGAAAATATCGGAGAGCAGTATAAAATATTTCCAACTGTTACAATCAAGCCGGAAGCATTGCCTATTAATGTAAAAGTTATTCTGATTGGGAATTCATATATGCAGCAATTGCTCTACAGTTATGATGAGGATTTTAGCAAACTTTTTAAAATTATTGTTCCATTTGATACTTCCATGGAAAGAAACTCGGATAATATAAACATGTTCTACCAATTTGTAAGTTCAGTATGTGAACAGGAAAAACTTAAAGAATTTGATAAAACAGCTGTTGCAAGGATCATAGAATTTAGTTCCAGACTAGCAGATCATCAACAAAAGCTTTCAACAAGATTTAATGAAACTATCGAGGTTGTTTATGAGGCAAGTGCATGGGCTGAGATGGAAAATAGCCAGGTTGTAACTTCCTGCCATGTTGAGAAAGCTATAGAAGAAAAGATCAATAGGGTAAACTTATTTGAAGAGAAAATACAAGAAAGTATGATCAATGGACAGATTCTTATTGATATAGAGGGTGAGGTTGTTGGCCAGATAAATGGCCTTTCAGTATATAGCTTGGGAGACTATTCTTTTGGAAAACCTTCAAAAATTACGGCAAGGGTATTTAAAGGAAGAAAAGGAGTTGTAAATATTGAACGAGAGGTAAAATTGAGTGGGAAAATCCATGATAAAGGCGTTCTTATTCTTTCGGGATATATAGGTGGAAGATATGCACAAAAATCCCCGTTCAGTATTGGTGCAAGTATTTGTTTTGAGCAAAATTATGGTGGTGTTGATGGGGATAGTGCATCTTGTGCTGAGTTGGTTGCTTTACTTTCGGCCTTTACAGATATTCCAATTAGACAAGATTTGGCTATTACCGGATCAATGAATCAAAAAGGTCAGGTTCAGCCTATTGGCGGGGTAAATCAGAAGGTTGAAGGTTTTTATGGTCTATGCAAAGAGCGTGGTCTTACCGGTAGCCAAGGAGTAATAATTCCCAAACAAAATATAATCAACCTAATGCTTGATAAAGAGCTTGTTGAAGCGTGTGAAGCCGGCAAATTTCACATATACTCCATTTCCCATGTTGATGAAGCTATAGAGCTGTTAACAGGGCTTTCACCAGAGGAATTTACTGAGAGAATACAAAGCAGGATGGAGGAATTTTCTAAGAGCCCGGAGACGAAGCAGATGGAGCCAGATACTAAAAGCTCTGAGAAGGAATCGCTAAAATAATGTTGAAAATAAAGATAAAGCTTCATATATAGTTTAAAGGAGAGACTGTTTAGGTGGTAAAGGGAATAGGTACAGATATTGTAAATATAGAGAGAATTAAAAGTTCCATAGCTAAATTTAAGGAGAAATTTCAGAGTAAGATATTTACGAGCGAAGAATGGGATTATTGCTGGAATAAAAAAAACCCCTATCCTTCTTTGGCTGCACGCTTTGCTGCTAAAGAGGCGGTATTAAAAGCCCTGGGAACAGGTAAAGGTGGGATAAAATGGCTGGATATTGAGGTTCAGCTGGATGCTAAAGGTAAGCCTGGCATAAATCTGTCTGGCTTAGCTGCTGAAACTGCAAGGAGTAAATATATTAGCAGTTTAAACTTAAGTTTGTCTCATTGTTCTGAATATGCAATAGCCTTCGTGGTAGCTGAATAGAGGTGAATAATTTGCGACAAGCAAAAGCTGAAATAAATCTTAATAATATTGCCCATAATACCAGAGAATTGAAAAAGCTATCAAAGTCAAAGCATTTTATGGCTGTGGTAAAAGCCGATGCTTATGGACATGGAGCTGTGGCTGTTGCCAAGATAGTTTTGGAAAACGGTGCTGATAACTTAGCGGTGGCTACAGTTCAAGAGGGTATAGAGCTAAGAGAAGCTGGAATAGATGCACCAATATTGATATTTGGATGGACACCCCATGAATATGCAGATTTGCTTGTAAAGTATGAGCTTATGCAGACTGTGTTTTCCATGGAGCAAGCGGAACAGCTTTCTTCCGGGATATCAAAAGGTACTGGAGAAAAAATAAATATTCACTTAAAGATAGATACAGGCATGAATAGGCTTGGGTTTCAAGTTAATGAAAAGTCATTTGATGAAATAGTAAAGGTTTTTGATATAGGTAACTTGAAAATATTGGGGGCTTATACTCATTTTGCTGAGGCAGATAACAGGTCATCAGATTTTACTTTAATTCAGCTTAAACTTTTTAAAGACTTTATTGCAGAACTGGAAGGTAGAGGTTTGGAATTTCCCATTAAGCACTCTGCCAATAGTGCTGCCATTATTGATTATCCTGACACTCATATGGATATGATCAGACCGGGGGTAAGTATTTATGGCTTATACCCTGATTTAGCAATGAAGGATAAGATAGAATTAAAGCCGGTTATGAGATTTTTGGCTAATGTTGCTCATATAAACCATATTAGCAAAGGTGAAACGGTAAGTTATGGAAGAACTTTTAAGGCTCAAGAAAATAGAAGGATAGCAACCATTTCCGCCGGTTATGCTGATGGATACAGTCGCTTGCTATCTAATATTGGTAGGGTTATAATAAATAATAGTTTTGCTCCTATTGTGGGAAGGGTTTGCATGGATCAATTCATGGTAGATATAACCCATATACAACAAGATATACAATCAGGTGATGAAGTTATTCTTTTTGGAGCAAATGATAATGACTTAGCGGTTAGCGTAGATGAAATTGCTCAAATAACAGGAACTATAAACTATGAAATAATTTGCATGGTTAATAAAAGAGTGCCAAGGGTATATCTATAAATGAGTATATATATACAAAATTGGGAAATATATAAGTAAGAGAGGCTGATATATCATTTAACTGATATTAGTATATAAAAAAATATTGCTATTATTTGTCCTTGAATGCATATGGTATAAAGGATATAATATAGAATAGCATGTGCTATGGAAGTATTGCTCAGGGGGTGCCCTTATTGTCTCGTGTTAAAAGAATTATGATTAGTATACCGGAAAACTTATTAAAGGAAGTAGATGGACTAGCTGATAGGGAAAAAAGAAATCGTAGCGAATTTATAAGGGAAGCTATGAAATTATATATATCTGAACAGCAAAAAAGAAATATCAGAGAACAAATGAAAAAGGGTTATCAAGAGATGGCTCAAATTAACCTTGGTTTAGCTGTAGAACACTATGATTTAGAAAATGAAGTACAGAGTTATTATGAAGAGAAACTAGCGGAGTGTAAATAGAATGCATGTAAGAAGAGGAGATATTTTTTATGCCCAACTAAATCCGGTTGTTGGTTCGGAGCAGGGTGGAACAAGGCCTGTTCTTGTCATTCAAAATGATATTGGAAACCAATATAGTCCTACTACTATTGTTTTAGCCATTACTTCACAGATTTCCAAGGCAAAACTGCCAACACACATTGAGATGCCAAGTACCCATAGTGGCCTTGAAAGAAACTCAGTTATTCTGGCAGAGCAAATGCGTACTATTGATAAAAGTAGGTTAAAGCACAAGGTAGCTTATTTGGATGAGGATTTTATGATCAAGGTGGATAAAGCCCTGGAAGTAAGTTTGGGTTTAACAGAGATTTAAAAGTTTTTTCATGTCTACTTGGGTGTAGGCATTTTTATTTTCCCATTAGAATATAAGAAAGCAAGGGGGGATGGAAATGGCTGCACCTAAAATAGGAATTACCTGTGGTGAGGATGTTAAAGAAGGTAAAATTTTCTTAACTAATTATTATCTGAGATGTATACAAAGGGCAGGAGGTATACCTTGGCTAATACCATCAATAGAAAAGAATATAAATGACTATTTGTCTAATCTTGATGGAATAGTGCTATCTGGCGGGGTTGATGTTGACCCACTATATTTTGGTGAAGAACCGATAATTGGCATGGGTGAAATAACTCCGGGAAGAGATAATTTTGAAATTAAACTGACACAGGCAGCAATTATTTTAGACATACCTACTTTGGCAATTTGCAGAGGTGTCCAAGTGCTAAATATTGCTGCTGGAGGTAATATATATCAAGATATACTGACTCAGGTACCGGTAGTATATAAACATATGCAAGATGCACCAAAATGGTATCCAACCCACACTATAAATATAGTTAGCGGCTCTATTTTAGAGGGTATATTTAAAGATAAAGTAGCAAAGGTTAATTCATTTCATCATCAAGCTGTAAGCGACTTGGCAGATGGTGTATTGGCCATTGCCGGTGCTGCCGATGGGATTATTGAGGCCATTACCATGCCAAATAAAAAATTTGTGCTAGGTGTGCAATGGCATCCTGAATGTATGGCAGAAAAATTTAGCGAGCAGCAACAGATATTTAATGAATTTGTTAAAGCTGCTACTAGGTAATGCTCGTAGGATAAATATCAATAATAATGACGGAATATATGAAAGCAGGTGATATTGTTGTTAGCGTTAACAAATGGGCGTATTATTACAATTACAGGCCCAACGTATGAAAAAGGAACAATATTAATTGACGGTGATAAAATAAGTAAAGTGGGTTTGGCTGCAGATATTCAAATACCATCAGAAAGTAAAGTTTTTGATCTTGATGGGAAAACCGTTGTGCCTGGCTTTATTGAAGCTCACTGTCATGTGGGTATAGCGGAAGAAATATACAGAGTAGAAGGGGATGATCTAAATGAGACATCCAACCCGGTTACTCCCGCATTAAGGGTTATTGATGCAGTTTATCCCGGTGATGTGGCTTTTAAGGATGCTTATCAGGCAGGAGTTACTACTATGCATATTTTGCCCGGGAGTGCTAATATAATTGGTGGTACTACACTTATAATGAAGACTCATGGATTGATTGTTGATAAGATGGCAATAAATTCCTATGCCGGTGTCAAAGTGGCATTTGGTGAAAATCCAAAACGTACATATGGAAGTCAATCAAAAATGCCGGAGACACGGATGGGTACGGCAGCCATGCTGCGGGAACAAATGGTGAAGGCAATGGAGTATGTGGATAAAAGCCAAAGATGCAAATCTGATCCGGATAAAAAACCTGAGAGAGACTTAGATATGGAGGCATTAGGACTGGTTTTGAATGGGACAATTCCTATAAGGGCTCATGCTCATAGAACAGATGATATTATGACCGCAATTCGTATTGCAGAAGAATTTGGAGTAAAATTGATTATTGAACATGGTACGGAAGGCCATTTAATAGCAGATGAAATTGCCAGCAGGAATATTCCTGTAGTTGCAGGACCTAGTTTTGTATCTAGAGCCAAGGTAGAACTTAAACAAAGGACCTTTGAAACCCCGGGTATTTTATCTAAGAAGGGGGTTAAGGTAGCAATTATGACAGATCATCCCGTTATTCCTATTAACTATCTGCCTCTTTGTGCCGCTTTAGCTGTCAGGGCAGGTATGGATTATGATGAGGCATTAAAAGCCATTACTATAAATGCGGCAGAAATCCTTGGTATATCTGATAGAGTTGGTAGTATAGAAGCAGGCAAAGATGCGGACCTAGTTGTTTTAGATGGTGACCCACTAGAAATAAAGACAAAGGTTTTTGAAGTCTTTATTAATGGTGATTCAGTGTACAAAAGCTAGCGGGAGATTGATAATCTCCCCTACGGTAATAATGCATAATCTGAGATGTAGGGGCGGTTATTAACCGCCCGCACAATATTTATTTGCAAAATTGGTTTTCAGGGGAGAAGGTGGATCAGTGATAGTTTTTCATATTAATAATGAAGCACAAACATTAAAACTGGGACAAGCTATTGGGAAAAACCTAGTCCCGGGAATGATAATTTGCCTTAAAGGTGATTTGGGTGCAGGAAAAACAACTTTAACCAAAGGGATTGTGAAGGGGTTTGGAATTGACAGCCATGCCACAAGTCCTACTTTTACAATTATCAATGAATATGATGGTAAATACAAACTGTATCATATTGATACATATCGAATAGAAAGTTTGGATGAGATGATTGATTTAGGTATTGAGGATTATCTACCTGCAAAAGATGGAGCGACAGTAGTTGAATGGCCGGAGCTTATTGAGGAGCTATTGCCGGAAGATAAACTTATTTTGACTATTGAGCCTGAAGGGGTTTATGAAAGAAAGATTATAGCACAAATACATGGAAAAAACCCTTCTTATGAAAGGCTTTTACAGGAGCTGAGAAACTATGATAGTACTGGGGATTGATACCTCGACTCAAGTAAATACTATTGCATTACTCCAAGACGGGCAATTGCTTTGTGAAACAGTTTTAAATACCAATAAAAACCACTCTCAAAGACTTATGCCTATGATAGATGTGCTTTTGAAGGAGGCAGAGTTGAGAATAGAAAGCATAGATGGAGTAGCTGTTGCTTCAGGCCCCGGTTCTTTTACAGGGCTAAGGATTGGCATGACAACAGGTAAAGCTCTTGCCTGGTCTTTAAGCAAGCCCGTGGTTGGTATTTCCAGCCTTGATGGAATAGCATTTAATGCTCAAGGTGTGGCAGGAACTATTTGTCCAATTTTAAATGCCAGGCGTAATCAAGTATATACTGCTCTCTATAAAATGGACACAGGAGAATTGGAAAGAATTTCTGATTATATGGCAGTAGAGCCTTTAGAGTTGATAAAGCAGTTACAAAGTCATGAGCAAGTTATTTTGCTTGGTGATGGAGTTGAGGAGTTTGCTTCCATATTTGCAGAAAGCCTTGGAGATAGGCTCATGATACCCACATCGGCAAATAGGCTTCCAAGGGCTTCGCATATTGCTTATTTGGGTTGGAAGCGACTGTTAAAAGGAGAGATAGATGATGCAGTTAATCTAGCTCCTCTTTATGTAAGAGAAGCAGATGCAAAGAATATATTTGAGCAGAGTATGGAGCATAGAAATGGGCGTTGAATACACCATTAGGAAAATGGTTTCTCGTGATATAGATCAGGTTTTGGAGGTAGAAAACCTTTCATTTCCAAACCCTTGGTCAAGGGGTACTTTTGAGGTAGAGTTGCAGGAGAATCTTTTTGCCCATTATTTTGTTGTTGTGCAGGATGAAACTATAGTAGGCTATGCGGGAATGTGGATGATCTTAGATGAAGCACATGTGACAAATATTGCAATTCATCCTGATTTCAGAGGGTTGCGTTTTGGTAAAAAGCTTGTTTGTGAGCTTATTGTTCAAGCTTTTAAACTGGGAGGTAAGCAAATTACCTTGGAAGTAAGAGTGTCTAATTTGATTGCACAAAAGCTCTATAAGGATTTGGGATTTTATGAGGCGGGTATTCGTAAGGGTTATTACTCTGATAACAATGAAGATGCCATAGTTATGTGGAAAGACATTGGGATCAATTGACAATTAAGAAACCGTTTATGAGGCAATTGTTAATTGATAGATAGGGGGCTAGTATTATTATGCTGGTTTTAGGAATAGAAACAAGTTGTGATGAAACATCGGCAGCTGTTATTGCTGATGGTAATAAAGTACTAAGTAATGTTATATCTAGCCAAATCAGTATTCATCAACCCTACGGCGGGGTTGTTCCGGAAATTGCTTCAAGGAAACACTTGGAAAATATAATCCCGGTAATTAGCGAAGCAATGGATCAGGCTAATATATCTTTTAAAGATATTGATGTAATCGCAGTTACATACGGTCCTGGATTGGCAGGTGCTTTGTTAGTGGGAGTTTCTGCTGCCAAAGCTTTAGCATATTCCCTTGGCAAACCATTAGTGGGAGTAAATCATTTAGATGGTCATATTTATGCCGGGTTTCTTGAGCATACAATTGAGATGCCTATTATCTGTTTGGTGGTTTCCGGAGGACATACAAGCCTTATTTATATGGAAGACCATGACCAAAGAACTCTTCTTGGTGCTACGAGGGATGATGCTGCAGGAGAGGTTTTTGATAAAATTGCTCGCAAGATGGGACTGGGATATCCGGGAGGACCTGTTATTGAAAAAGTGGCTCTTGAAGGGCAGGAAACAATTGACTTCCCAAGGGCATGGCTTGAAGCGGATAGTTTTGATTTTAGTTTTAGCGGATTAAAGACCTCAGTTATAAATTACTTGCACAAGCAGGAGCAAGCAGGAGAAGAAGTAAGTGTTCCGGATATAGCTGCAAGTTTCCAGAAGGCTATATTTGAGGTGCTTATAGCAAAAACTATCAGAGCTGCGGAAACCAAAAATGTTAAGACTATAATGCTTGCAGGTGGAGTTGCAGCTAATACTTACTTTAAAAACTGGATGACTGGGGAGGCAAGCAAAAAAGGAATCAAGGTATATTATCCATCACCGGTCTTGTGTACAGATAATGCAGCCATGATCGCCTGTGCAGGTTATTATAACTTTTTAAAAGGTAAAACAGCCAATCTTGATCTCAATGCTGTTCCTAATTTAAAAATGGATGTTGTCATCGACAAAAATAGATAATTATTTTAGCATACTGTGAAAAATGTGGAAAACTCCTTTAGGTTTTGAGGTTCAATTAACTTGGCTGTGGATGATAAAATATAGAACAAAGGTTCAACGATCTGTGGATATGTGGAAAAATACTGTGGATAAGCAGTATACTGAGATAAAAAGTGTGGAAAGCAGGTTAACATAAAAAGGCGAAATGGATTACCAAAAACAATTACTATTACAAATAGTCCATCAATTTAATATCCTACCGGTTACTTCATTATGCAATACTTCTTGTATTTTTTGTTCCCATAAGCAAAACCCTGATAATGTACAGGTATATAGCTTTGGTAACCTTTCTATGGAAACCATTGATTTATTGCTGCCTTTTTTGGACAAGAAAAAGAAAATTGTCATTGGAGAATCGGCTACAAAGCTCATAGAAGGAGAACCTTTTTGCAATCCTCATTTCAAGGAAATTTTGTCTAAATTAAGGAGCATGTTTCCAGATACTCTTTTATCTATTACTACTAATGGTATAGCTCTTAATGATGAATGGTTTAAGTTTTTAGCAGATATTAAGCCATTGGAGATAAACTATTCAATAAACTGTGTAAACCCGAAAAACAGAAAAGCCATTATGGGTAGTGCAATTATAAATGAACCTGAATATGTCTTGGAAAAGCTGGCATCTCATGCAATTGCTTATCATGGAAGCCTTGTGGCTATGAATTGGCTGACAGGATGGGAGGAACTTGAAGAAACCATTGCTTTGGTGGAGAAAAATGCTGGCTTAACAATACGTGTATTTCTCCCCGGTTATACAAAATTGGCACCACAAAGTCTTAGATTTCCACAAAACTATGTATATGAGTTAAGGGATAATGTAGAAAAGCTCAGGAAAAAATACAACATTCCAATAACCTTGGAGCCACCCTTTATCACCAATCTTGACCCTGAAATAATCGGAGTTATTCCAGGTTCACCGGCTGCATTAGCTGAAATCAGCAGAGGTGATGTAATAAAACAGGTGGATAGTGTGAATGTTTTAACTAGATATGATGCTTTTAACCTTGTCAAAAAGAAAGGGAATACCAATGTAAAACTTTTACGAGATGGAGTTGAACTTCAGTCTAAAATACTTAAAAAGGCAGGAGCAACTTCCGGTATTGTAATGGACTATGATGTTGATAGCTCAATCAAGGAAGATATTAGAAGGATCAGCAGGAGAAATAAGAAAGAAAAGGTTTGGATTTTGGCCTCTAGGTTAGGTACTCCTATTCTCGAAGAATTCCTAAAAGATTTAGAAGAAGCAACAGATATTGTGGAAACAGAAAATTTATTTTTTGGTGGATCAATTATGTGTGCAGGCTTGCTGACAGTTGATGATTTTTTAATGACCTATGAAAAAATTAGAGCAAAGGTTAAACAAGGTGATGTTTTAGTTTTGCCGGCAATAGCTTTTGACCAGCATGGAAAAGACCTGACAGGTCGCTTTTATCATGAAATTGAGGAAGCAACAGGTATAAAAACTATACTTCTCTAAAAATAAGGGGTCTTACCTATATTTACAAGGTAAGACCCTATTTAAACTAACAACTCTTTAAGAGCAGTTAGATTCTCATAAACGGCTTTCTTGCCTATTTCTACTAGCTCACTAGTTTTGTTTATTTCCCAAAAGTTGACTTTCCCTGTTTTTGGTTCTATTATTATATTAGCGTAAGATGTAAGAATTGTTTCACTGAGCTTTTTACCCATGATGTTGATTGTTTGCATTATTAACTGGGGTGCATTATTTACTTTGGATGACAGTCCAAAGTCTAGATTTATTCCTACTACTTTTTCTGTACCCAAATGTTTTAAGACATCCACAGGAACGTGGCTTACCAAAGAACCATCTACAAGGGTATCTTTACCTATTTTTTTAGGGACAAATATAGCAGGTATTGAGATGCTGGCTCTTACAGCTTCCCAAGGTTGTGCCTTGTTAGAGAAGATATAATCCCTGGATTTTGTTTTGGCCAGGTCTGTATTTGTAAATATTATTCCCTTGCCGGTTACTACGTTTGTGGTAACTACAGCTAATTTTGGGGAAAGTTGATGGAAACTTTTTCCTTTGGTTATAGTTCTTAAAGCTAATTCGATATAATCACCTTTAATTAAGCCTTTATGAATTGTTAGAGCATACGTAGAATATTCTTCATTTATAATACTGTCTTCATATTGAGATATTAGAGAAATCATTTTTTTCGGCGGAATACCTGCACAGTATAAAAGACCAACAATTGAACCGGCACTGCTGCCGGCAATAATGTCCGGATATAATGAGTTTTCTATAAGGGCTTGAAGGATGCCTATGTGGACAGCTCCACGGATACCACCACCACTAAGTGCAAGACCGAATTTCAATATAATCACTCCCCTTATGTAATGTATGTAGAAAAATACAAAGATGTGACAGGAGTGTTTTTAATGCTCAATGTTTTAACGGTAAATGAAGCCATAGAGATTATCAGAAAAAATTTCAAACCATCTCTAGGGACTGAGAATGTTGATTTGTTTAATGCCTTAGATAGATGTCTTGCAGAGGATATTTATTCCGATGATTCGATTCCCAGTTTTACCAGGTCTACCATGGACGGATTTGCAGTAAATTCTTTTGATACTTTTGGAGCTTCATCATCCCAGCCTTGTTACCTACAGGTGGCAAGTGATATTCAAATGGGGGAAGTTTCTGATACAGTTCTTAATGCAGGAGAGGCTTTCAAAATCGCTACAGGTGGTGCATTGCCTTATGGGAGTGATGCTGTTGTAATGGTTGAGGAAACTGAATGGCTTGATGGTCATACAATTGGCGTTCTAAAACCTGTGGCTCCGGGAGAAAATGTTATATTCAAAGGAGAAGATGTTAAGGAAGGACAAAAGATATGTTGCAAAAATAGTATTATCAGGCCTCAAGACTTGGGTGTTCTGGCAGGAATAGGGATCATGGAGATTCCTGTATTTAATAAAATAAAAGTTGGTATTATAAGCAGTGGCAATGAAATTGTAGCACCTGAGGTAAAAGAATTACAGCCGGGAAAAATCAGAGATATTAATTCTTATACAATATATGGTCTTGTTAAGGAAATGAATGCTGAAGCTAACTTTTATGGAATAGTTCCTGATGAATTTCAAATGCTTAAACAGATAACAGAGAAAGCTCTTGCTGAAAATCAGATAGTTGTTTTGTCAGGAGGAAGCTCTATCGGTACCAAGGATTTAACAGCAAAAGTCTTAGGTGAGCTGCCAGGTTTCAAGCAGCTTTTCCATGGTATATCAATTAAGCCGGGCAAACCAACTTTGGCTGCTACTAATGGGGACAAGCTTATTGTTGGGTTACCGGGGCATCCTGTTTCGGCTATGGTTGTTTTTGATATTATTATTGGCTCTCTCTTAAGGAATAGGCCAAAAGCAATTAAATGTACTGCTGTCATGGCTGTTAATGTGGCTTCTTCATCAGGTAGGCAAGATTATGTAAGAGTAAAATTAGTAGAGGAAGACGGCTGCTTAAAAGCAGAGCCTATTTTAGGTAAATCAGGGTTGATATCAACTATGGTAGATAGTGATGGCTTTGTGGTAATATCATTGGAAAAAGAGGGAATTGCAGCAGGGGAAGAAGTGGAAGTAGAGTTGTACGGAGGTAGGTGAAGGGAATGCAAAGAAAAATCTACCTGGAAAACAGGCCAAGGGATGAAGCGTTACAAAACTTAATTGACGAATTAGAGCTGGTCAATTTCTTTATGCAGGAGTCGGAGGAGATTTTAGTTGATGACAGCCTTGGCAGGATTATCTCTCACCCTGTTTATGCCATGGTTTCCACCCCCCATTATCGAGCTTCTGCTATGGATGGAATTGCAGTTATTTCTTCAAAAACATTTGGTGCAGCAGAAACAAATCCTATTACTTTAGAGCTGGGAACTGATGGGATAGCTGTGGATACCGGAGACCCCATTCCCGATGAATTTGATGCAGTAATAATGATAGAACAGATAAACTTTATAGATGACGACAAGTTTCAGATTATTGCTCCTGCCTTCCCTTGGCAGCATGTCAGGGCAATTGGGGAAGATATGGTAAAACAAGAGATGATTTTACCTTCAAATCATGAAATAGAGCCTTATGATATTGGTGCAATGGTAGCTGCAAATGTTGATAAGATCATGGTGAAAATTAAACCTGTGGTAGGTATTATACCCACAGGGGATGAAGTGGTTGAACCGGGAGCTCAGTTAAAAGCAGGAGATATAGTTGATTCTAATAGTAGGGTAATGTCTGCTCTCACTACCCAGTGGCACGGAAAGGCGAGGATATTTCCTATTATATCTGATGACTATGGCATGATTAAAGAGGTAGTTCTTCAGGCATTGGAAAAGTGCCATATAGTTGTGATAAATGCCGGATCGTCTGCCGGTCGGGATGATTATACTTCTTCAGTTATCGAGGAAGTGGGAAAGGTACTTACCCATGGAGTGGCTATTAAACCGGGTAAACCGGTAGTTCTTGGCGTAGTTGGCCATAAGCCTGTGATAGGTATTCCTGGTTATCCAGTTTCATCGGCTCTTACCTTTGAGCTGTTTGTCAAACCATTGATAGATAGGATGCTGGGTATTAAGCCAAAAGAAAGGCAAAAGGTAAATGTGACATTAACAAAGCCTCTTTACTCAACCCTTGGTATGGAAGAAATGATCAGAGTGAAAATAGGCAGGGTAGGAGAAAAGCTGGTGGCAGCACCTTTGGAAAGAGGGGCTGGTATTATCATGTCTTTGGTGAGGGCGGATGGTATTGTAAAGGTACCTCGACTGTCAGAAGGTTTAGGAGTTGATGTGCCTGTTGAAGCAGAACTTTTAAAACCTTTAGATACAATAGAAAAAGCGGTTTTAATGAGCGGTAGTCATGATTTAACGTTAGATGTTATTAATGATTTATTTCATAAAATATATCCGGGATATTCCCTTTCCTCTAGTCATGTAGGCAGCTTGGGAGGAATTTCGGCTTTAAAGCGTAAAGAAGCCCATTTGGCTGGTATGCATTTGTTAGACCCGGAAACAGGAGAGTACAATATATCATATGTAAAAAGACTTTTGCCAGAGGTCGAGATTCTACTGGTAAACCTGGTTTATCGTCAGCAGGGTTTAATGGTAGCAAAGGGCAATCCTTTGAATATAAGAGGGTTGGAGAGTTTAATAAATCCTGATATTAAGTTTATTAACAGACAAAAAGGTGCAGGAACCAGAATACTGTTGGACTATCTCCTGGAAAAGGAAGGTATTAGTAGCAACCAGATATCCGGGTATGGAAAAGAAGAGTATAACCATCTGGCAGTGGCAGCAGCTATAGCAGCAAATACAGCTCATGTGGGTATGGGTATAATGGCAGCTGCACAGGCTTTGGATTTGGACTTTATTCCCCTTATAGAAGAACGATATGATATCTGCATACCTAAAGTGTTCTTAAAAGATGAAAGAGTGAAGAAGCTCCTGGAGATTATCTGCAGTGGAGAATTTAAAGAGAGAGTAGCTCAGCTAGGTGGGTATGATACAAAGGATACAGGAAAAATAATGTGGTCTAACTTCCTTATTGAGGAGGGAAAGTTATGCAGGATCAATTTGCAAGAGATATAGATTACTTACGCCTGAGTGTAACTGATAGATGTAACCTACGCTGCCTTTATTGTATGCCTGAAGAAGGAGTCCAATTAAAAAAGCATGAAGAAATATTAACCTTGGAAGAGTTATATCTAATCTCTAAAGTAGCGGTTTCCATGGGTATAAAAAAGATCAGGCTGACAGGTGGAGAGCCTTTAGCTAGGAGAGGCATTGCTGATCTTGTTGCAATGATAAAGGGAATTGGTGGCTTAAAAGAGCTTACTTTAACTACAAATGGGATTTTGCTGAAATCATTTGTCCCTGCTTTGAAAGAGGCAGGTTTGGATAGGATTAATATTTCTCTGGATACTCTTGATGCAGAGAAGTATAAGACTATCACCAGAGGTGGGGATGTAAAGCAAGTTATGGATGGTATTGAAGCGGCACTGGAATTGGGCTTGACGCCTGTGAAAATAAATTGTGTTCTAATGAATGGTTTTAATAATGATGAAGTTCACAGATTTATCTTGCTGGCACAGGATAAACCACTTCATATCAGATTTATTGAATTAATGTCTATAGGAGAAGGTCGTAAAAAACAGGATGGTTACTTACCCCTTGATTCTATAAAGAAAGAACTGATAGAGACATATGGTTTGCTTACACTTTCCAAGGTGAAGGTCAATGGACCTGCTGATCAATATGTATTACCAAATGGTAAAGGTACTGTCGGTTTTATTGGTGCAATGACCAGTAATTTTTGTCATAAATGTAACAGGCTTAGGCTGACCGCAGATGGTAAGATTAAACCATGCCTTGAAAGTGATTTTGAAGTAGATTTGATGGATGTACTAAGGGTGCAAGATACCCAAAAAACAATAAGAGAGGTATTCTTGGAGGCAATTAATGCAAAACCTTCAGGTCATAATATGAGTTTAGGGGAACATGGTCAGAGCAGGCTAATGTCCCAGATTGGAGGCTAGGATGGAAGGGTTAAATCATTTTGATAAAGCCGGGAATGCTGTTATGGTGGATGTATCTCATAAGGATGCAACTGAGCGGATGGCAATAGCCCAGGGAAGAATTTCTATGAAGCAGGAAACTTTAGAGGTTATTGAGGCAGGTAAAATTGGTAAAGGTGATGTTTTAGGAGTGGCAAGGGTAGCCGGAATAATGGCTGCGAAGAAAACATGGGAGCTTATACCTATGTGTCATCCTTTGATGCTTACCAAATGTAGTGTGGACTTTGAAATTGAAAGAGAAAGCAGTTCAATAAAAGTTATTGCTATAGTGAAAACAATGGGGAAGACTGGAGTCGAAATGGAGGCTCTTACAGCTGTTTCTGTTGCAGCATTGACAATATATGATATGTGTAAGGCTATAGATAAGGGTATGGTTATTGGTGATATTTGTTTGCTTGAGAAAATCGGAGGCAAAAGTGGAGTTTGGAAGTCAGAATAAGGAGGTGGGAAATGGCAAAGGTAATTGCAGTTTGTGTCTCTGAAGAAAAAGGTCAGAAAAAGAACAATATATATGAAGGTACTTTCATTGCTGGAAGAGGTCTGGAGCAAGATGCCCATGCAGGGGAGTGGCATAGGCAGATTAGTCTCCTTGCCGTTGAGAGTATTAAAAAGATGCAAGGTAAGGGCCTTGACATTGGTTCGGGGGACCTTGCTGAAAATATTACTACTCAGGGGATAGATCTCTTAACACTACCCGTTGGCTCCCGAGTTAAAATTGGCGAAGAGGTCTTACTTAGGGTGACTCAAATAGGTAAGAAATGTCATGGAAAATGTGAGGTTTATAATAAAATAGGGTATTGTGTCATGCCAAAAGAAGGGATATTTGCAGAGGTTTTGGTTGGCGGTTGTGCTAAAGTAGAGGATGAGATTATAATTGTTCCGGGATATAAGCTTGGCATCATTACAGTAAGTGATAAAGGTTCCAGAGGTGAAAGAGAAGATAAAAGCGGAGAGATTATCAAGGAGAAGTTGAAGCCCTTTGCCGATATGGTTGGTTATAGAATAGTTCCTGATGAGGCGGAAGATATAGAAAAGGCAATTAAGGAAATGGCAGATGATGTGAAGGTGGATTTAATCCTTACTACCGGAGGTACCGGTTTTAGTCCAAGAGACATAACTCCGGAAGTAACTTTGTCTCTATGTGAGAGGGCAGTTCCGGGTATACCAGAGGCAATGCGTGCTGTCAGTTATAAAATAACTCCAAAAGCTATGCTTTCAAGAGCTGCAGCAGGGATTAGAAAACAAACTTTGATAATAAATTTGCCGGGCAGTCCAAAGGCTGTTTCTGAATGTCTGGATGTGGTGCTGCCTGTATTGGATCATGGCCTGGATATTTTAACAAGTAGAGGCTCAGAGTGTGCAAGGTAACATGATCTCGTAGGGGTGACCCAGTGTGGCCACCCGGAAAACTTTTTAGATGTATATTTTTACATATTTTGTGGTAATATTTCGATATAGGATATATTAGCTAAAGAAAATATAGGGTGAAGTAGCTAGTAATGGAAGATTTGAGGGGTTATCGCAGCAAAAAACAAAGCAAATGGATAATAATTGTCTATTTTAGCTAAATTCAGGACTTGCACATAGCCAACCCCTCTAATATTATAATTATTGTTAGCACTCGTCATCGATGAGTGCTAATAATAAATTGTTAAGTAAAATACATATATATAAAGGGAGGTACAAGTATGAACATTAAGCCATTAGGTGAGAGAGTTGTAATAAAAGTTTTACCAGGCGAAGCAACTACTAAAAGCGGTATAGTTATTCCTGATACTGCAAAAGAAAAGCCTCAAGAAGGTGAAGTTGTTGCAGTAGGCTCAGGAAGAGTTCTTGAAAACGGTCAAAAAGTAGCACCAGAAGTTAAAGCTGGTGACAGAGTATTCTATTCAAAATATGCAGGAAATGAAATCAAAATAAGTGGCCAAGAATATTTAATCTTAAATGAAAGAGAGATTCTTGGAATCGTTCAAAAATAGGGAAAATAAGGAGGGAAATTAATGGCTAAGCAAATTGTTTTTAAAGAAGAAGCAAGGTACGCATTAGAGAGAGGCGTTAACGCATTAGCTGATGCGGTTAAAGTTACATTGGGACCAAAAGGTAGAAATGTAGTTTTAGAGAGAAAATTTGGATCACCAACTATCACTAACGACGGTGTTACAATAGCTAGAGAGATTGAGTTACAAGATCCACTAGAGAATATGGGTGCTCAATTAGTTAAAGAAGTTGCAACTAAAACTAATGATGTGGCTGGAGATGGTACTACTACAGCTACACTTTTAGCACAAGCTATTATTAGAGAAGGTTTAAAGAATGTAACAGCTGGTGCTAACCCAATGATTCTTAAAAAGGGTATCAAAAAGGCTACTGATGCTGCAGTTGAAGAATTGAAGAAGCACTCAAAGCAAATTGAAAACAAAGAAGCTATTAGTCAAGTTGCTTCAATATCTGCTAATGACTCTGAAATTGGAAACCTTATTGCTGATGCAATGGAAAAGGTTGGCAAGGATGGAGTTATAACTGTTGAAGAATCACAAGGTATTGGAACTTCCTTGGATGTAGTAGAGGGTATGCAGTTTGACAGAGGATACATCTCACCATATATGGTTACTGATGCTGATAAAATGGAAGCAATCTTAGATGACCCATATATTTTGATTACAGATAAAAAGATTTCAGCAGTAAATGATATCCTGCCAGTACTTGAAAAAGTAGTTCAGTCAGGCAAAGCATTAGTAATAATTGCTGAAGATGTAGACGGTGAAGCTCTGGCTACTATGGTTGTTAACAAAATCAGAGGTACATTTACATGTGTGGCTGTAAAAGCTCCGGGCTTTGGTGACAGACGTAAGGCTATGCTGCAAGATATAGCTATTCTTACTGGTGGTCAAGTGATTTCTGAAGAAGTAGGCCTTAAGCTAGATGCTGCTACAGTTGATATGCTGGGTGTTGCACGTCAAGTTAAAATCGGTAAAGAAGATACAACAATTGTTGAAGGTAAAGGTTCTTCAGATGCTATTCAAAAGAGAATTGGTCAGATCAGAAAGCAGCATGAAGAAAGTACTTCAGAGTTCGACAAGGAAAAACTTCAGGAAAGACTGGCAAAGCTTGCTGGTGGTGTGGCTGTAATCCAAGTTGGAGCAGCAACAGAAACTGAAATGAAAGAGAAAAAGCACAGAATTGAAGATGCTTTAGCAGCTACAAGAGCAGCAGTTGAAGAAGGTATTGTTGCCGGTGGTGGAACTGCATTAATAAATGTGATTTCAGTTCTGGAGAAAGTTAAAGCAGAAGGCGATGAGTTGACAGGTGTTAAAATTGTCAAAAAAGCTTTGGAAGAGCCGGTTAAGCAAATTGCTTTCAATGCAGGAGAAGAAGGTTCAGTAGTAGTAGAAAAGGTTAAGGCATCAAAAGCTGGCATAGGCTTTAATGCATTGACAGGTGAATATATTGATATGATTAAAGCAGGTATAGTTGACCCGGCTAAAGTAACTAGATCAGCATTACAAAATGCTGCTAGTATAGCATCTATGTTGTTAACTACAGAAACTTTAATTGCTGATATTCAAGATGATAAAGCTGCTCCGGGCGGAATGCCAGGTGGAATGGGCGGCATGGGCGGAATGCCAGGAATGATGTAAAAAAGTTTAAGCACTCCTACGGGAGTGCTTTTCTATAATATTTATTTCGAAGGAGGTATAATCTATGAAAATGTTACATACTTGCTATCGTGTAAAAGATTTAGAGGCATCTCTTAAGTTTTATGAAGGGGCTTTAGGTTTTAAGGAAAAACGTCGACTGGATTTTCCTGAGCACAAATTTACTCTTGTATATTTGACTTTGCCCGGTGACGAACATGAGCTTGAGTTGACTTATAACTATGGTCACTCTGCTTATGATCTTGGTGATGGATATGGACATATTGCTATTAGTACAGATGATATTGAAGGAAACCATGCAAAACATAAAGCAGCAGGATATGATGTAAGTGATCTAAGTGGTTTGCCGGGAAAAGATATTTTATTTTACTTTATTAAAGATCCGGATGGATACAAGATTGAAATGGTGCGTAAAGGCTAAAGATAGTGTTAAAAGGTATAGATGGATATTATAAAGTGCAGTGCTTAAGCTCTGTGCTTTTTTGTATATATCAAGGGGGAGAAGTATCTATTATTATTTGGGAAAATAAAATCGACAAAAATCAACAAAAGTGATTGTATTTTTGAAGTTTTCATGATATTCTCTCTAAAAGCTGGACGATACAGAGGAGGATATGCAATGAATTCTGACAAAATAGATATGTATCTCATATCAAACAATCAATTTTTTCCTGCAGACAAGATGCCTATTATTAAGGAGAAGCTTATGCTTTTGCCAGACGAAAAATTTAGCCAATTGTATGCACTTGAACTAAAGGACCCTACGAACATTCTTTTATTTTCTATTTTTCTAGGAGAATTTGGTGTAGATAGATTTTTAGTGGGCGATATAGTGCTGGGTATCTTAAAGTTGATAACATTGGGTGGCTGCTTGGTATGGTGGTTTATAGACTTGTTCTTAATCAGGGATAGAGCAAGAGCGGTTAATTATGAAAAACTAATGGAATTGCTTAGCCAAACAACCATAAATTCACTAAGCACAACCCGAGTTTAGTAAGCAACGCTCATGGCTAGAACAGCTAAAAGGGTTATATGGGCTTATGGGATAGGGTTGTTGGCATTCATTATTTTTATCAATACGCCTATTTCAATAACATGTATTTCCAGGTGGCTTTTTGATATACCTTGTCCCGGATGTGGGTTATCCAGGTCTTTTGTTTTAGTGAGTCAGTTTGACTTTATAAATGCTTTTAAGATGAATATATTGACATTACCAATACTGATAATTGGGACTATATATTTTTTGTGTGCGTTGATTGATGTGTTTGCAAATAAACGTGCTATAGAGCGTTTTAATGCTATTTTAGCAAAAAAATGGGTTATTGCAGTTGCTGTTTTATTAATGGGTTTGTCTTGGTATTATAATACTGTGCGTTGGTAAAGTTGAGATGATTTTTAAAAATTAAATGGAAAGGGGAGAATAGATGTGAATTCTGATAAAATAGATATGTATTTGGTAGCGAATGGTAAATTTTTTCCCGGAGAAAAGATGCCTCTTATTAAAGAGAAACTTAGGCTTCTACCGGACGAACAATTTGGTATCTTACATACACTTCAATTGAAAGATCCTACAAACATGCTTTTATTTTCCTTTTTTTTGGGACATCTTGGTGTAGATAGATTTATGCTAGGAGATACGGTATTAGGTATCTTAAAGTTGATAACTCTTGGTGGTTGTTTGGTTTGGTGGTTTATAGATTTATTTCTGGTTAGGGACAATACAAAAGAAGCGAATTACAATAAGTTTATGGAAATACTTTATCGAGTAAACCTAGGTTCACCAAGCGGTAATCATAGCCAAAGCTTATAGAAGGGTTTGATAGTTTGCAAGATGGCCAGCCCATGAGTAAGCTATTCATGAATTTTCAGACGAAAATGTATAAAGAGATATTCTCAAGCACAGAGCTTAAAATCCTGTGCTTTTTCTATTGTTGTATCAAATAAAATAGACACAAAGGTTGTAACAATGGGTTGCATAATAAAATAACATATTGAAGAGATGGTTTTTAGGATAAGGAGGAAGTCGATGAAATATATAGTGGATCATATACCGAAAACAAGTAAGAAGCGTCCCGGTTATAAATTAGTTCCGGAATTTTTGACAATCCATTCAACAGGTAATCCAAAAAGCACTGCACGAAATGAGAGAGACTACCTGACTAATCCACAGAATACAACGTCTACCGGTTGGCATATATGCATTGATGATAGTATGGCTATTGAAGCCATACCGCTTAATGAGGTGGCTTGGCATGCAGGTGATGGTAATGGCAAAGGTAATCGGGCGAGTATAGGTATAGAGTTGGCCGAATCCGGCGATAGAAAAAGAATGATTGCCAATGCTACAATTCTTATAGCCAAAATGCTTCATGAAAGAGGCTGGAATGTTGACAGGCTTAGGAGACATTATGATTGGATAGGTAAGATTTGTCCGGGGATATTTTATGATAATGGTACTTGGCGAGGCTGGCATGACTTTAAAGCCTTGGTAGCTGACGAGCTAAGTAAGTTAATCAATAAGGGGGAAGAAGAAATGCGATATAATAAAGTTGAAGAACTACCTGACTGGGCTAAACCTACGATTCAAAAGCTGATTGCCGGAGGGCATTTGAGGGGCGATGGACAGGGGTTAAATTTATCAGAAGATATGATTCGTATGTTTGTTATACATGATAGGATGGGATTGTATGATAAAACTTCATAAAACTTCTTGTTTAGACATTTTTCATACTTATATTGTAGTTTTTTAACTATTAAAAGTGCAAAATATAGAATAAATTAATGCATATGTGCTATAATTACTCAGTGTGTGTGGAAAAAGGTAGGGTGAATTGTTATAAATAGAGTATTATTAGTCGAATCAGTGCTAAAAGGAGAGAATTTTCATGAATGTAAATCCAGTAAGCAATGAAAATGATGCTTTGAAGGAAGCAATGAAAAAAATTAAATGGGGCTATATAGCGGCATTTATTTCAGCAAGTATAACTTTACTATTTGCGATCTTTGGCGATATGTGGCTCATTATTGATGTTGTATTTACAGTCACATTAGCTGTGCTATTAATAACGATAAAAAGTCGAATTGCTGCAGTTGTTCTGTTTTCGCACTATTCTATATCGCAAATTATGATGCGTATGGGTGATCCGGAATATGCTATGAGTGGAATTTTCTTGGTGCCTGTTTTTTTGTATCTCTATTTCAATTGTATACTAGGAACTTTCTCATATCATAAAATAAAAAAGGAACTTAAGGAACAGGAACAAGCACAATCAGATATTAATTATCAAAAACAAGATGATTGAGATGATGCGATGCTTTGGGAACTAAGTATTTTAACTTTATAGAACAAATATTAAAACAACCCTCAAGCCTGCATAATGCAGATATATTGAGGGTTTTATTGAGACTGTAAAAATGTAAATCTTCGTTTTTTATCAAAATAAAATGGAAAAAAAAGAAAGAAAAAGAAAAAAATGTTGCTAAAACCATAAAGAGTATATATAATTATAGTACAACATATTGGTATGCATAAGCCCGAGCTTAACATGTCGCATTTTGATGAAATTGGGAAGGAGGGATAAGATGGAAGCTGCATGGACAGAAATAGTAAATGCTATAAGCGAGATAGGGAGAATAATTATTAATTTGTTTAGTTCTCTCAGAGTACGCTAATATTACTACATAATTTGTTAAACCCTCGGATTAACCGAGGGTTTAACTATATATAGTCATCATGATCTGAAAATAATCTATAATAACTGTTGGCAGATATTCTGGATTGCAGAGAAAATGACAATGAAACTTTGCTCAATACAGGACTTATTGACTAAAATGCCGAAATTAGCAAGCATTAAAATGAAGCTTAAGGTGGTCTTAGATGAAATCTGTTGAGTTAATATCTAAAAAACTGGCTGGAGTAAAGCTTGAACAGAGAGCTAAAGGTGAATTTTTTATTGAAAAGGGCATAGCCGGAGAATTAAGCGGATATGAGGATAGGTGGCAGGCTATAAGAGCTTCGGCAGAAATTTTGGGTTTTGATTATATTGCTGAAGGTGCTGACAAAAGTAATGCTGACAGGGATCATTGGGGTAGGCTAGATTACGGGCAGAGGGGTTATGCAGGTCCGATTTATAATAGTCTAGAAGATTTATGTAACAGCCTTAAGGTTGACCATGTGAAATTTCAGAATATCTCTAAATGGAAAAAAGAGACTGACCTTTTTGTATTTGCTTTGATTGATGGGCCGTTTCAAACTTTAAGCAGCTTGTTAGATTATAATCAATTTCTTATGGATATAGTGCTAAAACCTGAGTTAGCAGGAAAAAGTGTAGAATTAATTACTAAGGAGATAATTAATACAATATCTACTGCAGCAGCTGATGGTGCCGATGGTATAATTTTGGGCGAGGATATTGCCTATGCTAAAGGTTTGATAGTATCTCCCAAAATAGTACGGGAGGTATTTTTGCCTGGAATTCAGGAAATTGTATCAGCTATAGATAAGCCTGTAGTATTTCATAGTGACGGCGACTTGACTGATATCTTGCCTGATTTAGCAAAAACGGGTATTGCCGGAATTCACTCCATTGAAGAAAGCTCAAATATGGACTTAAGAAAAGTAAGAGAAATTGTTGGAGATAATATCTGTCTCTTAGGAGGTTTTGATTTAAGTAATTTTTACGAATACGATGGAGAAGAGTTGGTTAACAAGGTAAGAGATATGGTTGCTCTGGGGCGGGGCTGTGAACCCTATATATTTGGTACCTCTGCCGGAATTATAGATGATAACTTGCCATTAGAAAAAATAAAATTGGTGTATCAAGCAGTAGATAATTAAAACTAAGTAAATTTGCTGTCATAATCCATCTTCCATATTAGTAAAATGGAATGAGGCATTAAGTGGTTGGCTCATTTTCATATGGAGAGCGGGGGAGGGCAGTGAGATATTGGCGGCATATATTTAGTTGGAAAGCTCCAGTAGCCGTAATATTAATTTCTATTTTGGCTTTGACTGGCAAAGCGTACTATGAATGGGTTAACTTAGTGATACCGGAAGAAATGCTTCCCCAAGCTATAGAAAGAACAATTTCAGTTGACACGTATCATTACCAGGTGGCTTTACAGTTACAGATCAGTGGTGAAAATAGGCTTTTGAGCCATGTTAGGGGCAAAAGGCAGCCTGATCAGTTCCATCTTCAAGGTGAAATAGCCGGGCAAGAAGTAGATGTGATATACGTTAATAATAGAGTCTATATGAAGGATGCTATTTCAGGACGTTGGATGGTAAACCATGGTGGTGATATATTTCAACAAGATCTTTTTATGATAGAAGTAAATCCAATAGCCAGTCTAAAATATGAGTCCTTAACTAATATTAACTACCTTGGTATTGAAAGAGGCAGGATTGATGCTTATGTTATAGAGTATACACCTGTTGTTACAAACCAAATGCTTACAACATATTGGCAGGACTTTAGATATAAAGTATGGATAGATAGAAGATCCAAAAAGATATTTAAGCTAGAAGTCTTTGCAGATCACAGGGATGCTTCCCATAATGGGCTTCATATGCAATTGCTGCTTTATGGATTTAATGAAAGGTTTGATATTCAAGCACCTTCTATACAATGATACAAAAAATATTCTTCCCAAGGAAATACTGTTCAATGGGAAGGATTTTTTTTTATTTTGAGAGAAATAATGTTAATGGATTTATGTTAGGCAGATATTTTTTACCTGACAGCAGGAGATTATTGTGATAGAGGTGTAAATTTTTCGGAAGAGGGAGAGCTATAGTGTGGATAAAAGTATCAAGGATATATTAGTGAGTGAAGCAGATATCAAAAAATTGGTTTCTCAGTTAGGCCAAAGGATTACCAATGACTATGAAGGAAAAAAAATAATGGTTATCTGTATATTAAAAGGTGCTGTTATATTTTGTGCAGATTTGATCCGAGAGATTAAGGTGCCTGTGAAATTGGATTTTATGGCTGTTTCCAGTTATGGGGTATCAACAGAAAGTTCAGGTGCCGTGCAGATTCTAAAGGACGTGGATTCTAGTGTTGAAGGTAGACATCTTTTGATAATTGAAGATATAGTAGACACAGGCTTAACGTTGAAATATCTGATTGGCATACTAAATGCCAGAGGGCCGGCTAGTATAAAAACTTGCACATTTTTAGATAAACCGGAACGTAGGAAAGTGGATGTAAAAATTGATTATATTGGTGCTGAGATACCTGATGCTTTTGTAGTAGGTTATGGGCTTGATTATGCTGAGAGCTATAGGCACTTGCCATATGTAGCTATTTTAAGTCCGGAAGTATATGAAAAATAAAAAATCATCAATGAAATAGGAGGCAGATTATGAATCGTAAAATAGAAATTAAATCTTATATAGAAAATGAAGTGGCAAAAATAAAAGAGCAAGTTGGTGACAAGAAAGTTCTCTGTGCTCTCAGTGGCGGTGTGGATTCAGCAGTAGCTGCACTTATGGTTCACAAGGCAGTTGGTGATCAGCTTACCTGTGTTTTTGTAAATCATGGTTTATTAAGAAAAGGAGAGCCAGAGCAAGTTGAAGAAACATTCAGGGGAACTTTTGGCTTAAATTTAGTTGTGTCAGATTCAATTGATAGATTTCTTTCGAAATTGGCGGGTGTTACTGATCCGGAGAGTAAAAGAAAGATTATTGGCGAAGAGTTCATCAGAGTTTTTGAAGAAGAGGCAGCAAAGCTTGGAGATTTCAGCTTCCTGGTACAAGGAACTATTTATTCTGATGTAGCTGAAAGTGGAGCGGATGGTCATAAAGCAGTAAAGAGCCATCATAATGTAGGAGGGCTTCCGGAAGATATACAGTTTGAGTTGATTGAGCCTCTTTACACTTTGTATAAAGATGAAGTTAGAAAAGTAGGTGAGGCATTAGGTTTACCGGCGGAAATCGTATGGAGACAACCCTTCCCGGGCCCCGGATTAGCCATTAGAGTTTTGGGTGACATTACGGCAGAAAAGCTGGATATTTTGCGTAATGCTGATTATATAGTTAGAGATGAAATACGTAAGGCAGGCTTGGAAAAAGAAATCATGCAGTCCTTTGCTGTTCTGCCTTCTTCAGTAAAGAGTGTTGGTGTTAAAGACGGTAGTAGGACATATGAATATCCAATCATCCTCCGAGCAGTTAAAAGTGATGATGTTATGGAGGCTGAATGGGCAAGGCTTCCTTATGAACTCTTGGACAAAATCTCTAAAAGAATAGTTAGTGAAGTGCCTCAGGTGAACAGGGTAGTGTATGATATTACATCTAAGCCGCCTGGGACTATTGAATGGGAGTAATCGTAACTTATGGTGTTTTTTGTTTAGATAAACACCTTATCCTACTGTATAATAAGGTGTTAAACATAGAAATTACATGCAAGAAAGTATTAAGTTACTTAAATTAAGATCATGGAGGAATGAAAATGAGAAAGTGTATTTCAGGAGTAGTAGTTGGCATGTTGTTTTTAGTTTTATTCTTCGGTGGGATGGCTGCTCTGGCGAGTCCCGCACAGGAATCAGAGAGCAATATCCGGCTTGTTATAAACGGAGAAGAAGTCACACCACGGGATGCACAAGGGCGTGTTGTTGCACCATTTCTTTTGGAAGGTACGACTTTCCTGCCGCTCCGTGTAGTCAGTGAGGCATTGGGCTATGAGGTGGCCTGGGTTGGCTCAACCTCTACGGTGTACATTGGTGAGCGGCCTACCGCTTTGGACAATACTATACGTGGCACCATCCGGCTTGTTGTAAACGGAGAAGAAATCACACCGCAGGATGCACAGGGGCGTGTTATCACACCGTTTCTTTTGGAAGGTACAACTTTCCTGCCAGTTCGTGCGGTCAGTGAGGCACTTGGTTATGATGTGATATGGATAGGGGAGACATCTACAGTGCATATTGATGGGCAGACGCAAGCACAGTCGGAATCTGAATATGGTATCAGACTTTCCGTCACTGGAATCCATGTGTTCCGGGATGGGAGAGAGCCACTCAACTCATCAGATACGCAGAATGTAAATTTGAGAAATATTGGCAGTCAGCCAGTGACTTCACTTAGTGTATCTCTTGCCGGTGAGAATCCTGACAGATTTATTTTAGTTGCTGGCACCGAAGGTAACCAGCAATGGCAACCACTTACTGACCTTGCTCCCGATGAAACTGCGTTTTTTTTGGTTATGCCCAACAGTCGAACTAGTCAATTAGGCACACAAACCGCCGAGGTTATTGTTAGCAGTCCGGATATTGATGACCAATCCTTTTTAGTGAGTTTTACTGTACTAGCTTCAAATTACCGTCCTCCTTCAGATGGTTCGCTGACTGTTTTCCTGCGTACGGAAGATCAGCTTTTTCATCGAAGTCGCACTTGCAGTGCTTTTCCCGGGGTCACATTTCAACCTATGTCGCTTAGATTTGCATTGAATAGGAACATGCGTCCCTGCTCAGCTTGCAATCCACCAACATCATGGTAGCTAGATAAGTTTGGAAACCTAAATATTGATGAGGCCGAAAAGTTGGTAACAATTACAAGGGTAACATATGCTCGTCGTGATTATGAAAAACTGTCTTAAAACGAAACTTATAAACCCAGTAAACGTTGATAAATCAAGATTTACTGGTTTTTTTGTGTGAACAGGCAATATTTTTATTAAAAATTTCTTGGATTTATAGCATAATGGCTGCAATGATTTAAAGGTTTCTGCTCCCTTTGTAGTGTCAATTTAGTTTCAAGAAAGTATCACAAAAGTAATGACAAAGTGATAACTTTTAAGTATAATAGAAGCAAGTGAGGGGGATAATAATGTACGAGATATATTTTTATGATGATAAGGATGGCAGCAGTCCAGTATATGAATATATGCAAGCCTTATCACAACGGACAGATAAGAACAGCCGTATAAATCATAATAAAATAAACGACTATATGTGAATACGGTAAAGCATCAGGAGAACCATATATTAAGCATATTGACGGTGATATATGGGAGATTAGACCGATAAGGGAAATGATATTTTTTGCAAGCTGGACAAATGAAGGCTTTATCCTACTTCACCATTTCATAAAAAAAACCCAAAAGACCCCGAAGCGTGAAATAGAGCAAGCAAAACGCAATCTAAAGGATATTCAGGAAAGGAGTGGAAAATAATGAGAACATGGAAAGATGTTAGGCCAGAGCTTTATACTGCCGAAGAAATAAGGGAAAGTAATTTAAGGGTGGCTATTATCGGGGAACTTATAAAAGCTCGACAGGAAAAGAATATATCACAGCGTGAACTTGAACAGTTAAGCGGCGTAAAACAGCCAATCATATCCCGAATGGAATCGGGGGAAACCAGCCCACAACTTGACACTATTTTAAGGGTATTAGCACCGTTAGGAAAAACGCTTTATGTAGGTGACTTAGAGAAAGCATAAAAGAGGGCATTATTAATTGTAAAAATATGGTTGAAAATAAAAGCTGGCTACATTTACCTTGCTTGAGCCAACAAGCCTCTATATAGCAAGTATCGTTGACAGCCGTTATCTATTGAGTAGGAGTAGAAAGAACAAGGAGCTGTTAGTTTATGGAGGAAAAGTTAATTGCATTATATCATCGAGTGATGAAACACGAAAACTTTGAAACTGCTGCGAAAGACTTGCTTGACTTACTCATTTCTACACAAAAAGGATTTCCTAACAAATCAAGAGCATTGTATGTATATATTGATGGACATAGAAATGCAACAGGAGGATTTGATAGGGATATGCTTGAATTACAAAAAGAGTTTGGCTTAGGATTTCTAGCACAATTCTTTACAGAAGTTCATTTCCCTTTAGCATCGGTTAAAAATAAAAAAGGGCAGAATAATGATATTCCTGACAAACTGCAAATTTTCAGTACTGACAATAAAAAAGATAACAAGCTAAATGACCTATATATTGAAAATTATAGCAACACGGAATTTCAGTCGGAAGAGGATGTATATGCATATCTACAGAAGGTTTCTGCATTTTTAAAAAAGTATAGCAATCTAGACAGCCACTATGTTCTGATGGATAAAGAGCCTTATGACTCGTCAGGCTTATTGGATAGATGGCGTTTACATTTAAAGGATTTGGTGATTGAGCTATTTAATTCATTTATTCACGGGAATCTAATATCTGTTGCAGCTATGACAAGATCTTTGATAGAGTGCTATGTATACTTGAGGGTCATAAAAAAAGAGAAAAGTACAAAGCTATTAGAAAACTGGTTTTTGTGTAGCCTCATTGTTAAATCAAAAAAATACGATAAGGATAATCAAGACAAAATACTTAGGATTTTGGAACAGTATTGTCAAGATAGTGATATCAATTACTTAGAAACATACTCTCTTTTAAAAGGAGGCGAAAACAGCTGGTTGTCAGCTGTAATTAAAAAAGCAAACAAGAAGAGAATTTCGTTTAAAGATGTTTGCAATCATATAAATGAATCAGAAGTGTATAACGATTTTCAAGATGCGAGTTCATTTGTACATGGGCAAGATGCTATTTCAAAAATGCAGCCATTTTCACTGTATGTTTCAATTTGTTATAAATTTTATATAATGATGTCTTATATATACAAGGTTATAAGGTTATATCCTATAACTGAGGAAATAGCAGAAGAGATTGACTATTTGGAGGCAGAGCTGGTAGCGTTGGTGAATAAGTACATGGAGTAGCTGTTATAGACCCAGAAATATCAGCAATTTGAGAATAAAAAAATTAATATTTTTCATAGTATTTTTATTAAAAATTCGTCGGATTTATGGCATAATAGTAAGAGGAAAGAATTTTCAAGGATAATATTTTAATAGCTCTTATATTTTGAAGGGACTAGCAAATGATTAACTTTAATGAGGAGGCTTTTAAAATGGGAGTAAAATTAGTTACAGACAGCACGTCGTATATACCTGTTGATTTACAGGAAGAATTGGATATTACAGTAGTTCCCCTTAGTGTAATTTTTCCAGATGAACAGTTTTATGAAACCGAAGTGGACTACAATTATTTTTACAATAAAATTGATAGTGGCGGAATCATCCCTACATCCTCTCAGCCTTCTGTGAGTGAAATGTATCAGCCTTTTCGCCGGTTACTAGAAGATGGACACGATATCCTTGGGATATTTATTTCTTCCTTAATGAGTGGTACATATCAATCCGCTTTGAGTGCACGTGAAGAACTGCTCAAGGAGTTTCCCCAGGCAAAGATTACTTTATTAGACTCCAAAACCAACTGCATGGCTTTGGGTTATTCTGTGCTGGAAGCAGCACGTGCTGCTGCACAAGGGCAAACTTTAGAACAAGTTAGCGATTTAGCTTCTGACCTTATAGAGCGTATGAATTTTTATTTTACACCAGAAAGCCTGGATTATTTGCAGAAAGGTGGTCGCATTGGCGGTGCTGCCGCTTTGTTGGGTAAAATTTTAAAAATACGACCGGTTTTATTTGTGGATAACGGTCGTACCAACAAACATCATACTTCTCGTAGTTTCCGCGGGGCTATTAATGAAATACTGAAAATTATGGATGAAGATTTTCAAAAACGGGGTTTGCAGCATGTTATCGTACACCATATTAATTATCCTGAAAAGGCTCAAGAAATATCCCAGTTGATCAAAGAACGATATAATGTTGATGCTTCGATCTTACCCATTGGCCCTGTTATTGGTTTGCATGTAGGTCCAGGGACTATAGGGTTAGTGTATTGTACGGAAAAGTAAAAAATCAGTTAATAAAAACATCGATAATATTTTGATAATGAAATGTCCGATGAAACAATGAATCTTGTTTTGTCGGCATTTTTATGTTTACCATTGTCTTTTGAAATGTCAAGGAAAGGGCTTTTTTGACAATATAAATCAAAAGTTATATACTATGACGATAAAAGATTAGGTGCTTTGCTAAGAGTACCGTCCCTGCGATATTATAGGAGGTCAAAATAATGCTGTGGGTCAAAGAAAGCATTAGCGAGGTCTTAAAAAAGCTAGAAGTGGACCCTGCGAGTGGTTTAAATCAAGAAGAAATAGAGAAACGTTTACAAAAATATGGGTTAAACGAATTTGAGGAGGAAAGAAAAGAAACCTTACCAGAAAAGATTTTACACCATCTTTCTGAAATTCCCACCCTAATACTGATAGCGGCAGCTGCTATTGCAGGTTATATGGCAATTTTTCACCCACCCGACACAATAGGGAGTGGATGGCCAAAGGTTATTGTTATTTTATCTATTGTTGTAATAAATGTTTGCTTGGGGATTTATCAGGAAAGCAAAGCGGAAAAAGCTTTGGAAGCCTTAAAAAAGATGAATTCTTTTAAGACTACAGTATGGCGTAATGGCAAGAAGCAGATTATCGAAGCTAGTCAGCTGGTGCCTGGGGATATTTTGGAATTGTCTGCCGGAGATGTAATCACTGCAGATGCCAGGTTAATAGAAGCTAGTAGCTTGCAAGTGGATGAATCGGCTTTAACAGGCGAAAGCCAGCCGGTTGAAAAAGACCCAAATGCAAATATTGCAGAATCAGCCCCCTTGGGTGATAGGCTTAATATGGTGTATTCCGGATGTTTGGTCACAAATGGGCGTACCACAGCAGTAGTTGTAGAAACGGCTATGGAAACGGAAATGGGTAAAATTGCTTTACTTCTTAATGCCACTCAGAAGTTGAAAACGCCATTGCAGCTTCGGTTGAAGCAGTTAGCTAAGCGGATTTCTGTCATTGCTTTGCTTGCCGGTTTACTGATGTTTGCTTTTGGGTATTTTGTTCATCCTATTAACCCCATGGATGGCAATTACCGAAATTGGGTAGATATTCTTATTTTAGCTGTAGCATTAGGTGTTGCAGCAGTGCCGGAAACATTACCCATTATCGTCACTATGGTTTTATCATATAGTGTGTATAACATGGTTACTAAAAATACTGTTATCCGCAAAATCCCTGCTATTGAAACTGTGGGTAATACTTCTGTCATTTGCTCGGACAAGACAGGGACACTTACCCAAAACAAAATGAAAATTCGTGAAGTATGGCATGTAAGGCATGAACCTATATCCACAGACGAAAAAGAAAGTTTCAATAGGGATCAGCAGATGCTCATTGAACTTATGGCATCGTGTAGTAATGCTACTATTGAGGTCCATGCAGATGAAAGCGAGCATGTTATAGGAGATCCTACAGAAATTGCTATTATCCGTATGCTCCACTGTCTAAAATTGGATCGTGTGAAAGCAGAAAGGGATTACCCTCGTATATATGAGTTGCCATTTGATTCTGAGCGTAAACGTATGACCACGGTTCACCGTGTAGAAGTAGAAGGGGAAGAATATTCCTATATAGCTGTAACTAAAGGTGCATTTGATCGTATTCCCGTTGATTGGGACAAGCATCCTGATTTATTAAAAAAGGCTATGGAAATTCACGATTCCTATGCTAAGAAGGCTTTACGTGTACTAGCTGTTTCCGTCAAAAAATATAAAGAAAAGCCCACTGACTTAAGTATAGAAGCCCTAGAATGTGACCAGGAGTTTCGTGGCATGGTGGGTATGATTGACCCACCAAGGCCGGAAAGTGCAGATGCTGTAGCTATGGCAAAGGAAGCCGGAATTAAAACAGTAATGATTACCGGTGACCATATTGATACTGCTATGGCTATTGCCGAAGAGATTGGCATTATGGAAGATGGCGATAGAGCCATTACAGGCGTAGAATTATCTTCCATGAGTGATAGTGAACTGCACAACCAAGTGCGTGGGATTTCTGTTTACGCCCGTGTCAGTCCGGAAGATAAAATTCGTATTGTTAAGGCTTGGACTGATCAAGGAGAAGTAGTAGCAATGACCGGAGATGGTGTAAATGATGCTCCTGCACTAAAAGCGGCTGATGTGGGTGTGGCTATGGGTATTACAGGAACAGAAGTATCCAAAAGTGCAGCTGATATGATTATCACAGATGATAATTTCTCTACCATTGTAGATGCTATTTCTGTAGGCCGTACAGCTTACGATAATATTAGAAAGACTATTGCTTTTCTTTTAAGTGTAAATTTTGCAGAGATTTTTATTCTGCTTGTAGGAATGTTATTCATTGGTGTACCGCCGCTTTTGGCACTGCAGATTCTTTTGATTAACGTGGTATCTGACGGTATTCCTGGATTTTTTATGGCATTTGAGAAACCGGAAAAGGGTGTAATGAAGCGGAAGCCTTTAAGCAAAGGTGCAGGTATTTTCTCTGCGGGGCTTGGTATAAAAGTTGCTGTTGGGGCTATTAGTTTCTCTATATTAACACTTGGTGCTTTTGTTTTGGGTGCTTATATTCTCCCTGCACCTGATGGTGCTGTAGCCAGCTATACCGGTGCTTATTATGCAGTAGGTATTACTATGGCTTTTGTAGTACTATCCTGGGCTTCGGTTCTTAATATCTTCAACGTCCGTAGTGAGCTGTCAATTTTCAAGGTTAATCCATTGTCTAACAAGGGAATGCTCTTTGCTGCCATAGGTACTATACTGTTTACGCTAGTGGTAGCATTGACACCATTTCTTGCAGAAATATTTGAGTTGCAAACAGGGTTAAGTGCAATACATTGGTCTATCATGGTAGGGTTGGCATTATTGCAGTTGGTAGTCGGAGAGGTCTACAAACTGTTTGTTAATCGTTAAATTAGTTTTTTGTAAACGCCAGAGGGAAAGGAAATAAGCTTATGAAAAAATATAACCTATATCAAATAGACTCCTTTACAAAAGAGAAGTTTGCCGGAAATCCTGCAGGTGTTATAACCAATGCAGATGGATTGACTGTAAATGAAATGCAGAAAATTGCCAGGGAACTAAACAATTCGGAAACAGCTTTTATCTTTCAGTCGAGTACCCAAGGTTATGATGTTCATGTTCGGTTTTTTACTCCTACCCATGAAGTGCCTATTTGTGGACATGCGACAATAGCTGCACACTATGCTCGAGCACTTGAAAACAATCTGGATACGACCCGTGTATATCATAAAACCGGTGCTGGGATTTTGCCTGTGGATATCATAAAGGAAAAAGATGACTACAAAATTGTAATGACACAAGGTGAAATCAGCTTTGGAGAGATAATTACAGGAGAGGTTTTCGATCATATAATCCAAGCACTTTCTATTAGCAGGGATGAGCTGGTGGGAGACCATTGTCCTATCCAAATTGCTTCAACAGGTCATTCAAAAGTAATGATAGGTATCAAAAATAATGATGTATTACATAAATTAACGCCTAATATGGATGCCCTTTCATCAATTAGCAAAGCAATTGATTGTAATGGTTTTTATGTATTTACAATAAATGATGCTGATGTGTTGATTCATGGAAGAATGTTCGCACCGGCAATTGGAATCAATGAAGATCCTGTTACCGGCAATGCCAATGGTCCCTTAGGTGCATATATTATACATCACCAACTGGTTAAGCATAACAACGCCATGTTTAATTTTACAGCTATTCAGGGGGAGGCTATTCGGCGAGCAGGTCAAGTTGCTGTCCAGGTCAAAATTGACAAGGATAAGCCTGTTGAGGTGAAAATTGCAGGTAACGCAGTTGTTGTATTTAAGTCTGAACTAATCATTTAGATAGTTTATGAAATAAGCATAATCCCCAATATACAAGTGTATATTGGGGATTATTTTTATACTTAGGAGGAGCGAGATTTTTGTCGATTTATTTAATATTTACCAGATTTACCAGGTTAATTATCAGAAAATACTTGCAAATATTTGCAGATGGTATATAATACCTATAAGGAATATAAATCCAAAAAAATAGTTATGAAACCTGTTGAACCATGCAGGATAAAAATACGGCAAGTACGCCTTAAAGGTGCAAATATAAATCAAAAGGAGGGCATGAGTTATGAAATATGAATGTGTGTGTGGGTATGTATATGATGAAGCAATTGGAGATTCGGACAATGGAATACTGCCCGAAACAAAATGGGACAATCTTCCCGATGATTTCACTTGCCCAATTTGCGGCTTGGGCAAAGATCAATTTTCAAAAATAGGCTGAGAGGGGTAGAGATTATGTGTGAAAAAGAAAAAAAGTTTTTTGTTTGCAATCGTTGTGGTAACATGCTAGGGCTTATTGTGGATAAAGGGATACCTTTAATGTGTTGCGGTGAAAAAATGTCGGAGCTTGTTCCAAATACTGTAGAAGCAAGCGTTGAAAAGCACTTACCTGTAGTAGCTGTGAATAATAATGAGATCAATGTTCAGGTTGGCAGTGTACTGCACCCGATGGAAGAAGCACATCATATATCCTTTATATATGTACATACCGAGAATGGTGGGCAGCGTAAATGTTTAAAAATAGGTGAAGAACCAAAAGCATCTTTTGCTTTTATAGATGACAAGCCGATTGCGGTATATGCTTATTGTAATTTACATGGACTGTGGAAGACAGAAGTTAAATAATTGGATAACAACCCGCCTTAGTTTGCGGGTTGTTCTTTAATAAGGAGGATGCGTTATGCATTGCTTAAAAAAGATCACGAATGATTTAATATGGGTCGGTGCAAATGATCGACGCTTGGCAATGTTCGAAGGCGTATATTCTGTTCCTAACGGTGTATCATACAACTCGTATCTTTTGACTGATGAAAAAACTGTTTTATTTGGGACTGTTGATAAGGCAGTTCAACAAAGATTTTTGGAAAACGTAACTGAAGCATTGGGTGGCAGAACGTTAGACTACCTTATAGTGCAACATATGGAACCCGATCATTCCGCCGGATTTTTAGATATACTTCGTCTATATCCGGATATGAAAGTCGTCTGTAGTGCAAAGATTTTAGCATTTATTAAGCAGTTTTATGATATAGATATTGATGCCCGGGTTTCTATAGTCAAAGAAGGAGATACTCTTAATACCGGAAAACATAACCTTCATTTTGTTATGGCACCAATGGTTCACTGGCCGGAAGTTATGGTTGTTTACGATTCCACAGATAAAATACTCTTTTCCGCAGATGCTTTTGGTTGTTTTGGAGCACTAAATGGTGCTATCTTTGCTGATGAAGTTGATTTTTCCAGGGATTACATGGATGAAGCCAGGCGTTATTATACAAATATTGTCGGGAAATATGGTCCACAGGTAGAAGCCCTCTTGAAAAAAGCATCAGCACTTGAAATTAACATGATATGTCCGCTTCACGGTTTCGTTTGGCGTAAAGAAATAGAAAAGATCATAGCAAAATATACTTGCTGGAGTTCCTATGAACCAGAAAAAAATGGCGTGATGATTGCATATGCATCAGTTTATGGTAATACGGAAAATGCAGCGGAAATTCTTGCATCTCGTTTGCGGGATAAAGGAATAAAAGCAGTGATGTTTGATGTTTCGGTAACTCCGGCATCAGAGATTTTAGCAGCTGCATTTAAGTGGAGTCATTTGGTGTTTGCGTCTACTACATACAATGCGGGTATATTTGTGAAAATGGAAGAATTGTTAAATGATCTTGTTTCTCATAATATTCAAAAGCGTACAGTAGCTATTATTGAAAACGGTTCATGGGTTGCCACAAGTGGTGGGTTGATCCGAGAAAAATTAGAAGAATGTAAAGATATTACGTTTATTGATAATATGCTCAGCATTAAATCCAGCTTGAAAAAGGCACAGCTTACAGAAATTGATTTGATGGCAGAGGCATTGATTACATCTTTCCCTGATGCATTGAAAGAAATGCCAAAGAGCAGCTTGAACAACGTTGTTAGTGATGGCAGCATAGATCCAAAAACAATGTTTAAGCTGTCTTATGGTCTGTTTGTTTTAACTGCCAAAGATGATGAGAAAGAGAATGGCTGTATTACAAATACTGCTATCCAAATTACTCAAAATCCACTGAGGATATCTGTCGCACTAAATAAAGCTAACTTTACCCATGATATGCTTGTGAGAACAAAAGAATTTAATGTTTCTGTTTTAACTGAAAGTGCAACTTTTGATATATTTGAGAGGTTTGGTTTCAAGAGTGGCAGAGATACTGATAAATTTACGACATATAATACCGATGCTCGAACCATGAATGGTATACGTTATCTGCCGGAGCATACCAATGCTGTGATTTCCGCCAAAATAACAGAAATAATTAATTGTGATACACATTCATTATTTATCGCAGATGTTGTAGAGGCATTTTCACTTTCAGGCGGCAAAAGTCTGACGTATCAGTATTATTTTGATAACATTAAACCAAAACAACAGTCACAACCAAAGCCATTGATATCACTGAAAGATGTACAGGAAAAGAGAAAAGGATTTATTTGCAAAATATGCAGCCATGTATATGAAGGTGATACCTTGTCCGCTGACTACGTTTGTCCTATCTGTAAACGTGGTTCCGAGGATTTTGAGCCGGTTTAAATAACTTAAAACAATCCTGAAAATATGAGTGATGGCGTATGAAAGTTATTTTGTCATTCTGAGGGTAGTGAAGCATCTTATTTAAAGATTCTTTGCGACTTTCAGGATGATTTTTTTTGCAGCAGTCATCCTAAATTTGATAGTTATCCGATATACCCTTTTATATATTCAGGGATGTGTTATAATTCCATATGTATGATAGGATTATTTTTGCTGATGTGTTTATGTCATTTTAGTAGACATTAATATTATATTTTATAGGCTTTGCAACCATGGGTTGACAAAAAAGCAACTGCAATTGGTGGTTTTGCAACTGTGATTTTTACTATGATGATACTACTTAAAGAGAGGGGTGTCATGAATGAATATTTCAAATCGAATACAAAATTTGCGTAAATCAAAAGGTATTTCCCAAGAAGAGCTTGCAGATAAAATCGGGGTGTCTCGTCAGTCTGTATCAAAGTGGGAAAGTGAGCAGAGTACTCCTGATATAGACAAAATCATTATCATGAGTGATTGTTTTAATGTTACGACAGATTATATACTCAAAGGAGTAGAAACTGAAAAAAACCATAATGTAAAAGATATAGATGCAAACCTATTTGTAATTATTGCTACTGCTTTGAATTTTATTGGTTTGATTACGGCAAGTGTAATATGGTATGAAAAGCAAGTTGCTATAGCATTTATTGGTGGATTTGTTTGTATGGCAGTTGGTTGTATGGTCTTTGGCATTGGGTTGATTTTTTCAAAACAAAATGTAGAAAGAGCAAAGCGGATTTTTTGGACAATAAACATTTGGCTTTTAGCATTTATACCCCTTTCGCTTATCTATAACGTATTGTTTACAGGTTTTTATGCTCCTTATCCTTTATTGGGATATTCCTTGGTTGCATTTCCTGTTTTTTGGTTGGTATATATAGCAATTTGTCTTTGTGTAATATTTATACAGGTGAAAGTAAGTCATAAAAATAAATCATAGCAAATGAATGCATAGTACTGTCTTTGAAAAAGGATTGGTGCTTTAGTGAAATCGTGAAGTTAGTCAATAAAAAGAAAAATCGCCAGTCAAAACGCTTTAATGCGTTTTAGCTGACGATTTTTTAATTATTATTCGCTGAATGAAACTTTTCCAGTTGCAAGATCGTAGATAGCACCGATAACAGTGGCTCCCTTTTCTTTCACAACAGGATTGTTCTTAATTTTATCTACTTGGATACCTACGTTATCAATCGTGCCTTGTTCTTCGTTGGCACTATTTTTTACGTTTTCATTTATGCCATCTAGCATTTTTTGCAAGCCTGGCCAGAAGTCTTTTTTACCACTATAGGCACTATAAACAGCACCGCACTTAGTATGTCCAACTACAACTACCAATGGAGCACCTAGTGCACCAACAGCAAATTCTATTGAACCTACTACAGATGGATCTGCCATGTTTCCGGCATTTCTTAAGACGAAAATGTCACCCATTTTTTGGTCAAAGAAAATTTCCGGGGCAGTACGAGAGTCAGCACAAGTAAGAATTACAGCAAAAGGTTTTTGTCCGTCCTTTGTGATCTCCAAATCAGCCTTGTTTGTGTTTCTTGGCATTGGGGTATCATTTACAAACCTTAGGTTTCCTTCTTTAAGATAGTTCAGTGCAACTTTACTGTCTGTTACAGCTACATCTGGTGCATGTAAATTTAATGTACTCATTAAAAAAACTCCCTTCAAAATTTATTCTAGCCATTGTATCATAGAAATAAGATGAATTCAAATAAAAATTAGCATTATAAAGAAAAAAATTTCAACTATTGACATTTACGCTACGTAATAGTTTAAAGTGTTGTATGTACAGTTTTTACATGCTTTTATTTTAATGGTGAGAATTAAAATTTAAAAAAGTTTTGATTGCTGATTAATATAATGAATTTTACATGGGGGTGAAAAAATGGAGTATACAGTTAACAAACTGGCAAAATTGGCGGGAGTTAGCACAAGAACACTACGTTATTATGATGAAATCGGATTACTTTCACCGGTTAGGGTGAATACAAATGGGTATCGTATATATGGACAAAGAGAAGTAGATAGACTACAACAAATACTTTTTTACCGTGAACTTGGCGTATCCCTTGATGAAATCAAAAAAATCATATCCGCCAATGATTTTGATGGTATGGATGCCCTCCAAGGACATCTAAGTGCATTATTTGCTAAGCGTGAGCAATTGGATTTATTAATTGCCAATGTAGAAAAAACTATACAAGTAGCGAAAGGGGAAAGGACTATGAGTAATAAAGAAAAATTTGCTGGTTTTATTCAAAAAATAGTTGATGATAACGAACAGCAATATGGGTCAGAAATCAGAGAAAAATATGGTGATGATGATGTTGATCGTTCTAACGTAAAGTTAAAAGGTATGACAGAGGAGCAATATGCTCAAGTGGAAAGGCTATCGTTAGAATTAAACGAGACACTAAAAGCTGCCTTTGAACTGGGCGACCCTGGAAGTGCATTGGCCCAAAAAGCGTGTGAGTTACACAAAAAGTGGCTATGCTTCTTTTGGGATAAATACAGTAAAGAAGCCCATATTGGCATTACGCAAATGTATGTAGATGATCATCGCTTTACAGCTTATTATGATAAAATCGCAGTTGGCTGTGCAGTATTTCTACGAGATGCAGTAGCGATTTATTGTAGATAAATGAGGAATATGTTTTATATCTGAATTATTCACCATCCCTTGCACATATTTATTAGCAAAATTAATTTTCGTAGCCTAAAATAATGTGGTGATGATTTTGTCCGGCCAATATGTTATGATTAATTGAATTGATTTTACACACTGTCTGGCTTTGGGCTGGATAGTATAGAGTATTTTATAACATATGCTGGGAGGTGTTTATATGCTAAGACACATTGTTGCATGGAATTATAAAGATGGGTTTACTGACAGCGAAAATAAAGAAAATGCAGAAAAGATAAAATCTGAACTGGAAGCTTTGAAACATGCAATATCCGAAATTGTTGAGATAGAAGTTCACATAGATATGCTTCCATCAAGTAATAGAGATATCGTTCTTAATAGTTTATTTGAGAATGAAGAAGCTTTGAATGCTTATCAAATTCATCCTGAACATAAAAGAGTGGGTGCGATGGTTGCTGCACTTGTGCAAGATAGAGTTTGTGTAGATTATTATGAGTAATTTTGTTGTTTATTAAAAAAATTATTGCAAGTCTTGGGGAAAATGGTAAACAACTAAAAGGAAATGATATAGCTTGTGTAGAATAAATATTATAAATCTATTAAAAAATAAAGGGGAAGATACTAATGAATTTAGCAAAATATCCACGCAGACGTTATACAGAAGGAATTACACCTATTGAAAAATTGCATCACTTAACAAAAGCTCTTGGTGGCCCAAATATTTATATTAAAAGAGATGATTTATTGGGTTTAACCTTAGGAGGAAATAAAACTAGAAAATTAGAATTTTTAGTTGCTGATGCTTTAGCAAAAGGTGCAGATACGCTTATTACATGTGGAGCAGTACAGTCTAATCATTGTCGATTAACATTAGCTGCTGCAGTTAAGGAAGGTTTGAAATGTAGATTAGTTTTAGAAGAAAGAGTTCCGGGAAGCTATGATCCCAATGCTAATGGTAACAACTTCCTTTATAAACTGTTAGGTGCTGAGAAAATGAAAGCAGTTCCAGGCGGAACAGATTTGCTGGCAGAGATGCAAGGATATGTTGATGAACTTGCTGCTGAAGGAAGAAAAGGATATATAATACCAGGTGGAGGTTCCAATGAGATAGGTGCATTAGGTTATGTATCATGTGCTCAAGAGACCATGCAACAACTCTTTGAAATGGGATTAAATATAGACCATATAGTAGCACCAAGTGGCAGCACAGGAACACACGCAGGATTAGTAGTTGGACTTTATGGAACAAATGTTAACATTCCAGTTACAGGTATCAGCGTAAGACAACCAAAAGATGTACAGGAAGGTAACGTCTATAAGCTGGTAGAAAAGACTGTAGCACATCTTGGTATTAAATCAATACCAAAAGAAATGGTAAATGTTTTTGATGACTATGTAGGACCTGGTTATTCACTTCCTACACCAGAGATGGTTGATGCTATAAAAATGCTGGCTGAATTAGAAGGTATTCTATTAGACCCAGTATATACAGGTAAAGTTATGGCAGGATTAATTGGTTTGGTTCGCAAAGGTTATTTCAAAAAAGATGATAATGTACTATTTATTCATACCGGTGGGTCACCTGCTTTATTTGCTTACACCAACCTGTTTGAATAAAAACGAAAACTATATTCAGTAGAAAACTTCGTCTTACTGCTGAAAGTTAGTTAAAAGAAACTATACTCAGTGGCGGGTTTCATCCTGCCACTGAGTTTTTATATGGATATTTTTGTAGAATTGGAGGAGAAGTACATGACATCTAAAACAGTAGGAATAATTGGCGGTATGGGACCGGAGGCTACGGCGGATTTGATGGTAAAGGTAATTAGAGCCACTCCTGCTAAAGTTGATCAGGATCATATCAGGATGCTTGTAGATAGCAACCCAAAAGTTCCTTGCAGGGTTAAAGCTATACTGGGAGATGGAGCTAATCCGGGTCCGGTTATGGCTCAAATGGCAGAGGGTTTAGAAAAAATGGGAGCTGATTTTTTAGTAATACCTTGTAATACAGCTCATTACTATATTGATTATGTTACAGATGCAGTTAAAATAGATGTTTTAAACATAATAGAAGAAACAGTAAAGGCATTAAAAAAAGATGGAGTGAAAAAAGTAGCTTTATTAGCTACCAGTGCATTAATTAGTACAAACCTGTATATTAAAGAATTAACTGCTGCGGGGATAGAGGTAATTGTGCCTCAAGAAGATTATCAGCAGATAGTTATGGAAACTATATTTGCGGTTAAATCAGGAGATTTTCCTAAAGCTGAATCATATGTAGATGATATTATCTCACATGTGGTTGGCAGGGGAGCTGAGGCAATGATTCTAGGTTGTACTGAACTGCCTCTTTTGATTAGTGAAGAAAAATATCCTTTTAAATTTTATGACCCGACAAACATTTTGGCAAAAGCTATAGTTGATAAAGCACTTTAAAAAGTTCAATAATGTTTGAAATGCATATTGACAGCTTATTTACTACTTGCTAAACTATATTTAGTGAGATATTCTAACTGCAGGAAAGTGTACCTAGGGTTCCGCAAGGGATGGATCTTGGTCAGGTCCGAGTGGTACAGGCACATAATAAAATGTGCTACACCGTAGGGAGAAAAGCCCAGACGGGGAGGTTTAACGCAGAAACTTCCCTTGTTTGGGCTTTATTATTTGTGTTGCGGTTATTTACAAAGAATAGGGTAAAAAATATAACTTAGCAGGCAATGCCATTCAGCTAAGCGGGTGATTAAGTGGTAGGGGCGATTAAATGGTAGGGGCGATTAATAATCGCCCCTACGGGGATCGTACATAATTTTGGATTGTAGGGGCGGTTATTAACCGCCCGTGTACTAAAGACTAAGGCTAAGGTGAAAGGGTGTTAAGCGTGATAGAAAAATATAGTTTGCCTGAAATGCAAAATATATGGTCAGAAGAAAACAAATTTAGAAAAATGCTGGAAATAGAAGTTTATGCCTGTGAAGCCATGGCGGAACTGGATTTGATCCCGGATTGGGCTATAAAAGATATTCAAGAAAAAGCTGATTTTGATATTAAGAGAATTCATGAAATAGAAGAGACTACCAAACATGATATCTTGGCATTTTTAACTAATATGGCTGAGAATGTTGGTGACGCTTCCAAGTATATTCACATGGGCATGACTTCATCTGACATTATAGATACCGCCTTGGCTATTCAGATGAAAGAAGCATTAACATTAATACTGCATAAACTAGATGTTCTTGCTGGGGAGGTTAAAAACCTGGCTATCAAGCATAAAGATACCTTGATGATAGGCAGAACCCATGGAATACATGCAGAGCCTGTTACCTTTGGCCTAAAAATGGCACTTTGGTATGATGAGATACAAAGGAATATTAAAAGATTAGAAACAGTAAAAGAAGAAGTTGCAGTTGGCAAGATATCAGGTGCTGTAGGCACTTTTGCCAATATTGATCCCTCTGTGGAGGAATATGTTTGCAAGAAATTAGGGCTAAAACCGGCTCCTATTTCAACCCAAATTGTACAAAGAGATATACATGCTACATATATGACCCAACTTGCTGTCACAGCCAGTTCCCTTGATAAATTTGCTTTAGAGGTTAGAAATTTGCAAAGAACAGATATCTACGAAGTAGAAGAAAGCTTTGCTCAGGGACAAAAAGGCTCATCAGCAATGCCCCATAAGAAAAATCCTATTCTTAGCGAGAGAGTTTCCGGCTTAGCCAGAATTGTTAGAGGTAATGCTTCTGCTGCTTTAGAAAACGTTGCTTTATGGCACGAGCGTGATCTAACTCACTCCTCTGTCGAACGTATAATAATCCCGGATTCTACCCACCTTGTCTACTATATGCTGGACAAATTCACTAACATAGTTAAAAATCTAGTTGTAAAAGAGGATAATATGCAGGCCAATCTTGAAAAAACTTTAGGTTTGGTATTTTCCCAAAGAGTGCTTTTGGCACTGATTGAAAA
>Ga0123355_10000240_pt1 | contig 70224 bp, 75 predicted proteins | sample TergutEmb28metaG_3_FD_89872 | JGI IMG/M metagenome (GOLD analysis project Ga0123355, IMG submission 89872) | Embiratermes neotenicus P1 segment gut microbial communities from Petit-Saut dam, French Guiana - Emb289 P1 | ecosystem: Host-associated > Arthropoda: Insects > Digestive system > Gut ...
ACAGTCTGAAGCTTGTGATAATACCATGAACCCAAGTGTTGATACTAATGTATCTGTATGTCCAGCAGGATGGAGGCTACCAACCGCTGGTGCTGATGGCGGAACTATGCAAAACAACAGTACTAACGAATTCTGGAATCTCAACCAAGCAGTGAACGGCGGGTTAACGACAACAGACGCAGGCTTACGTACACAGTGGCTTGGTATGCATGGCGGAAACTGGTTTGATGGAAATTTCGTCAATACTGGCGATTGGGGTTTCTACTGGTCTTCTACTCAAAGCAATGCAGGTAGTGCGCGCCATTTCAGCTTCAATACGATGAACGCCAGCTTCGCAAATGGTTCCAATAAGCAGATCGGACTAGCTGTCCGCTGCATAGCCGAACCAGTCTACATTCAAGAGATAAACGAAAGTAACTGCCCTGTAGAACGCACAATGGCAGTAGACGCACGAGATAACCGCACATACTGGGTACAGAAGATGGGTGATGGCAGGTGCTGGATGCAGACAAACCTAGCCTATGCTGGTGGTGGAGACAACAGATTTGGGGATGTGGTCAATCTCGTCAATGATGAGATTACTGGAAGCTGGTCCTCCGCAAACTTCATGCGTCCACCAGGGGATAATCCTACCACCTTCCCACAAGCTCCCAGCACTTCAACTACCGGAATAGGACAATATGGCTATCTATACAATTGGTGTGCAGCTATGGGCGGACAGTCTGCAGCTTGTATAAACTCTACAAATTCTACCGACCCTAACATATCCATTTGCCCTGCTGGGTGGAGGTTGCCGACGGGTACTGTTGATTTCAATATGCTTAATAATGCCGTGAATAATGACCTCACCGATACAGACGTAGGACTACGTACACAGTGGCTCGGTATGTATAGTGGTGCCTGGTGGAACGGTAATTTTGGCGGTGGTATCGGACAATGGGCTGGTTATTGGACTTCTTATCGGTCTACTGCTGGGACTGCTGACCTTTTCAGTTTCAGTGAGTGGGGTGTTAGTTTTCCTCCAAATCCTGCAGATAAGCGTGGAGGATACTCTGTACGTTGTATCGCCGAACCACCATCAGAGCGTATATATATCCAAGAGATTAATGACCTGAACTGCCCAGCAACACGCACGATGGTAGTAGATGCGCGAGACAACAGGACATACTGGGTACAACGCATGCCAGATGGACGCTGCTGGATGCAGACCAACCTAGCTTACGCAGGCGGCGGAGATAACAGATTTGGAGATGTGATGAATTTAAATAACGACAATCTCATGTGGGGTCCGACCATTGCTAGCTTCATGCGTCCACTGGACGCTAACCCTACTACTTATCCAGTGCAACCCAGTCAGGCTACGGATGGCGGTCTTAATCCCTCTGGTAGGCAATTCGGATACATGTACAACTGGTGTGCTGCTATGGGTGGACAGGTCGGTGCTTGTGCCACTGGTGGCGGCACAATAGGAGTGATTGATGACCAGATATCTATCTGCCCGGCAGGCTGGAGACTACCTAAGCATAATTGGCCAGATAGTTTGATAGAAGATGAGTTTACAGATCTTAATAATTCTATAAATAACGGTAATACCAATACTGATCTTGGTCTGCGCACATACTGGCTCGGTATGTATGCAGGAAACTGGATGTGGGATAACTTATGGGGTAGCGCACAATGGGGTAGCTTCTGGTCCTCTACTGGCACATTTGATGGTTGGGGTTGGAGTATCAACACTATGGAGATGATTAGCGGGTTAGGTTGGGGGATCGATACTGTTGCCCTCCACTCTAACCATACCGAAATGGATGGTATTTCTGTTCGCTGCGTAGCTAATCCAGTCCAACCTGAAGTTCCCTTTATCCAAGAGATCAATCAGCTCAACTGCCCAACAGAACGCACCATGGTAGTTGACGCCCGGGATAACCGTACATATTGGGTTCAAAGAATGGATGACGGTAGGTGCTGGATGCAAACTAACCTCGCCTATGCCGGCGGCGGAGACAATAGGTTTGGTGATGTGGTTAATGGTCTGGTTGAAAATATCAATAACAGCTTCACAGAAGCCCGCCTCGGCAGACCAACTGGAGCGAACCCGACCACTTACCCCACAGCCCCAAGCACAGCCACAGATGGTGGAGCCAATATATCCACCCGCCAATTCGGCTATCTATATAACTGGTGTGCTGCCATGGGAAACCAACAAGGCACATCCGCCTGTATGAATACCGTCGCTCCACTACCAGACCCCAGCGTCTCGGTTTGCCCAGCTGGATGGAGATTACCTACAGGTATTCCTACTACAGGCGAAGTTACTCTACTTAATAACGTTGCTAATAGTGGACTTACCAATACCGATATAGGTCTTCTAAATAATTGGCTCGGTATGCGTGGCGGCGGGTGGAGCAATGGAGCTTTTGTATCTACTGACATTTGGGGCTCCTACTGGACTTCTACTCAGAGCGGCGCCACGGGTGCTAGGCGATTAACGCACCACTCAAGTGGTGTCACCCCTGGCAATTGGGATGATAAGCAACTTGGTCGAGCTGTACGCTGCATAGCCGAGCCAGTGTATCTCCAAGAAGTCAACAGAGACAACTGTCCGACAGAACGCACCATGGTCGTCGACGCTCGAGACGACCGTACATATTGGATACAACGCATGCCAGACGGTGAATGTTGGATGCAGACCAACCTAGCTTATGCTGGTGGAGGGGATAACAGGTTTGGGGATGTGGTCTCTTTGACTAATAATCAATCTACAAACAGCTATACTTCAGCTAATTTCATGCGTCATCCAGATGCTAACCCAACTACCTTCCCACAAGCTCCAAGCACAGCCACAGACGGAGGAGTAGACCCTGCTACCCGTCAATACGGCTATCTCTACAACTGGTGTGCGGCTATGGGTAATCAGCAAGGTACAGGTGCTTGTCTAAACGGTACTATGCCAGCTCCAAATCAGGGTATCTCTATATGTCCAGCAGGCTGGAGGCTGCCAGTAAACCACCCAACTACAGGAAATGAATTTGCCTTGCTAAATAATGCAGTTAATGGCGGACTCACAAACACGGATGTAGGACTACGCACAAGTTGGCTCGGTGTGTATGCTAATGTCTGGTGGGGCGGTAGTTTCCTCAGTCCTAGCCCCTCTGGCCGTTATTGGTCTTCTACTCAGGCTAGCGGGACACAAGCGAACATCTTCTCTTTCTCCCCGACTAGTGTAAGTGCAAGTGCTCCGTTTGATAAGCAGTTTGGTCATGCTGTGCGGTGCATAACTGCTAATTAACCCCCCTAACAAACAAGATTAAAGGCCGCTAAATATTAGCGACCTTTGTCTTTTCATAGATATCGAGACAATCACAGCGAGTATTTGCTCGAAACCCACACAGCAATTCATAACGTTCGTCTGCAGTTCTCAGTACCCTAAAGTCTCCCCAGAGATCTTGAAACTTTGACCCACACTCATTACAGGATATAGGCTTGATATCACTACCTTTATCGCCCGTATATGACAGATACACTCTGTCCAAATAGTACTTAGGCGATGAAAGTAATACATCTAACAATAACCACTGAGATACCTGTTGATACGTACCTAGCTCATACCACTCCAAAAGCTTAGTGCCTTTCTTGAGGTTTATCGGAAACAATACGACTGTATTTGCACCATAATCAAACGACCTCTCAATTGAACTTACAGCATCACACACCTGTTCACGTACACTCATATTAGGCATACCGACCAATACATTAATACAAATCCCGAAACCGCGTTCGTTCAACTTACGCATCAGCGTAATAATCTCTGCGTTTACGATCGTAGTCTTACCTATACTTTCACGAACTCTCTCACTCCATGATTCCACGCCAAACTCAAATTTCACAAACTTACCAGGTAAACGAGCACGTATTTGTTCAGCGAGATCGATACTTACTAACGTATAATGTGTTTCAAAAATCACTACATGAAAATCCGTAGCGGCAACTTTCTCAATCAACACCTCTCGATTAGCAAGCGGAAATTCAGCCTCATCAAGGATTGAGCCAAATACATCAAGTACCAACACATGACGTTCACCAACATAACTATCAACACTCTTGTCAAAATACTCCCTGACTTCTTCGGGCGTAAGATTACGTTCAGCATGACCATAAGAACACATATAACAACCTCTACCTTCAAGCTGGAAACGACAACCGATACTTTGAAACACTATCTGTAAATGATCGTGAGTAACAAACGAACGACTAATATCTTGCATAACAAAGTACTCCTCTCTATAAATCTCAAGATGAAGCTAACAACATTATAAACAATCTTTTCCAAATAAAAAACAGCCCCAAAGAGCTCTTTTTTACATGTGGTCGGGGTGAAAGGACTCGAACCTTCGACCTCACGGTCCCAAACCGCGCGCGCTAGCCAACTGCGCCACACCCCGATCGCTTGGAATTATACCACGTTCTGTCAAAGATTAAAATCACAATTTCGTGCTATACTTATGCTAATCATGCGAACCATCCGAGCTCAAAAACTCACAAAAACCTTCGGAAAAGTAAAAGCACTGACAGACGTGAGTTTTGAAGTAAAAACAGGATCAATCACAGGCTTTCTCGGCCCAAACGGCGCTGGCAAGTCCACTACCATGAGTATCTTACTCGGTTTTATAAACGCCACTAGCGGTGAGGCGCACATTTTCGGCCGCCCAGTCTCTATCAACTCCACATCCATTCGCCGCCGCATCGGCTTTCTCGCAAATAACATGGCTCTGGACAACACACTCACAGCCGCCCAGGAAATCAAATATTTCGGGAAACTCGCCGACAACTACGACGAAACTTACGTAAAAGAACTCGCCGAGCGCCTCAGCCTAGATCTCACTCGCAAAATCGGCAGTCTCAGCACTGGTAATCGCCAAAAAGTCGCCCTCATCACCACACTCATGCACCGCCCCAAACTCCTCATACTCGACGAGCCCACCACAGGACTAGATCCTATCGTCCGCGCAGAATTCCACAAAATAATCCTGGAGATGCAAGACGCAGGCACGACAGTCTTCATTTCATCACATATACTGAGTGAAATAGAAGAACTCTGCGACGAGTTCATCTTCATCAAAAATGGTCGAATCATCGCCACGAAAACCCGCGACGAACTCACAAACCAATCCCAGAAAAAAATCACAATAGAAGCAAAATATATAGACAAATTCGCCACGGAGTGCCAACGCACTTTCGAAGATGATATACAGCTCATCAACAAAGACGGAGGCGTAGTCACTTTCACCCTCACAGGAGATGTCCAACCACTTTTCAAAATCCTCACAAAATACAAAGTCACCAACATCTCCATCGAATCAGCAAGTCTAGAGGAATCATTTATGGAGTATTATCGAGACGTCGGCATACCACAAACACCAGCAACTCAAACCAAAAAGAGGAAAAAGAAAGATGCTAAATAACGCCCTCTGCAAAATCCTATTCGAAAAACGCTGGATGATTTTCTGGTGGTTCATAGCAGCGGCCAGTGTAACATTCATGATGATGCAACTATTTCCGACAATGAGCGACCTATTTGACGTCACGATAACAGAAGAAATGCCCGCGGCGATGCAGGCGATGTTCGGCGACATGGACACATTGACGACAATAGAGGGATACGTAGGAGTCCAAATATTCGGAGACTTAGCAATTATCGTCGTTATTTTCGCAGTAGTTTTCGGCGGAGCTATCATCGCTGGCGAAGAAAAATCAGGTGTACTTCTCACCCAGCTCGCTCGTCCCATCAAGCGCCACTCTATATTCTTCCAGAAATTCATCGCCCTGACCTTAGCTATATTAGTTATAGTTATAGGCTTCACAGTCGGCACATTTCTAGGTGCGATCACGATCGGAGACTCAGTCAGTCTAAGTAAATTTTGGCAACCCGCACTAGCATTATTTTTACTAGCGACCGGATTCGGCGCAATCACCATGATGTTCGGCGGTCTCGGCATAAAAGGTGGCGGTCTAATCACAGGATTCTACGCAGTCGTCGGCTATCTACTTGCGTCTATGAGAGACTTGAGTGACACGGTCAGCACTCTCGCTCACGGTACACCCTTTGGTTTCTACAGCTCTCAGACCTTCATGACAGACGGTCTAGATCCTTCTTCGACACTCTGGCTTATCGGATTCATCATCCTACCCATATTAGTAGGCCTAATTATATTCACCAAACGCGACCTCCGCACCACCTAGCCCTACGCTAAACTCTACGCCCCGACCCTATCCCTTCGAATTGACCTCTTTGCATTTCGCTCCACATACTCAATCATCTTCTCTGCCACATTTCTCCCTGTTACTTTCTCAATCCCAAACCCAGGGCTTGCATTTACTTCCAGTACTAACGGCCCTCTCTTCGATCTCATCATATCCACACCAGCCACATGCAGCCCCATCGCCCTAGCCGCCTTAACCGCCATTTTTTTCTCATCACTAGTCAACTTCACCATCGTCCCTTCGCCGCCCTTATGCAGATTAGACCTAAACTCATCATCCAAGCTCTGTCGCTTCATACTCGCCACCACCTGACTCCCCACCACAAAAGCACGAATATCCACACCCGCCGACTCTTCGATAAATTCCTGCACTAGCACGTTCGTCCCATCTTCATTTGTCAGGTAAAGCGCCTGCAGCGCCGACTTCGCCATCTTGATTGTCTCCGCTAACACCACACCGTTCCCGTGCGTCCCTCTTGCTAACTTAATTATCACCGGCACTCCACCCACTTCTTCGATCAAAGTATCAATATCTGTCGTATTTCGGCTAAAAACCGTCTTCGGGATCGCCACCCCCGCCCTCGCGAGAATCTGCGCACTTCTCAGCTTATCTCTCGCCCTCACGATCGCAATCGAACTCGACAACGAATATATCCCCTGCGCCTCCAGTTGTCGCACGATAGCCGTTCCGTAATTCGTCATATGTGCCGCAATCCTCGGGATCACCGCATCATATCCTTCTATCATCTTCCCCCGATACACTACTCCTGGATCCTCTCGATCAATCGTCACAAGACAATTTTTATACTTTATCACCTTCACTGTATGCCCGCGCGCCTCCGCCTCTTCTACTAGTCTCTTCGTCGAATAATTTCCGTTTCCATTAGATAAAATTGCAATTTTCATGATTTTTCCTCATTAGACTTCTTATTCATACCATACTTCTGATCAAATGCATACGGATTTTTCGCAAACTCTTTCGCCAACCCCGGTGTTCGCGGATTTCTCGGATACTCCACCACATTCTGTGTCACATCCACTATAAATCGCCTCGCCAGCGTCCTCTTGCCTATCAAAATCGGAAAATTATTCTTCGACCGATCCGCCAAACTGAATAAAACCCGTATCTTCCGCCCACCAATCTTCACTAGTAGCCGCGTCCTATACCGCACCTGCTCCTCCCCCATCGCACTCCGCACCACCGCCACCTCAAAATCCGTCCTCTTGAAAATCTTCCCACTATAAAACTCCGACCCCTCTCCAAACAGCGCAAATCTCAACACTCCATCCCTTCCTACTCGCACTTTACTCGCCCAAATAGCACTAGAGTCCGCACCAGTATCAATCTTCGCAGGCACATCAATAGCTCGCCGCCCGATCGACACATACTCACTCGCCCCCACCATAGTTTTCTCGATATCTTTCATGTTGCCTAATTTCCAGAGTAAAATGTCTTTCAATAGTAACATATCACCCCTAACAAGTCAACTTAAACCCACACTCGCCAGACCTCAAGAATCAACAAAATCCTGGTTTGCTTTGCTGACTAGGTAATCCACCACTATCTCGGCTATATCCACGCCCGTACACATCCGATTTTTCGAAAAGTTGCAAGGGAAGTTCATCTCCGCTACATACGGCCGTCCACTTTCATCTATCAACACGTCCACCCCGCCAAACTCCACCACGTCAGCTCGTAGCGCCGCCCTAGCCACCTCAAACACCTTCTCGTCATATTCAAACGGTCTCACTCGCGGCTCTTTCACTGCGTTAGTGCGAAAACCTCCCTCCACAGGTAAGTACTCTATTACATCCAACACCTTATCCCTCAACACTGTACATTTCACATGTCTCGCATTTTTAATAAACTTCCTCAACACAAGCACTTCACCACTACCCATCTCGCTTGCCACCGCCCTCACTTCATCTATTGAGCTAGCAAGCGCTACACCCCTACCATGATTCTCGTCTGGATTCTTCACCACTACCGGAAACCCTCCCAGCTCCTCTATATTCTTCTCCAGCACCTCGTCGACACTACTTACACCGAACCGCGTCGGAATCACAGACGCCCCTTCTCGAATCATCTTCACCTCCATATCCCACACCGCACGCCGCAAAAACTCACCTCCCTGCCGCCTATACAAACTATTCACTCCATCTCACAACAGTAGTCTCTCCGCAAAACCCGAACTCTTATCATCGTGCTGACAATACACTATATCCCCCACCCCCAACTTCATATCAATCAAAGAAGACAACCCTACCTTCTCCGACTCTATCACCACCCACTCCACACCCCTCTTCTCGCACGCCTCCTTCATCCGCGAATACATCTCAAACTTCGCCACCACTTCTTCATCCCGCACCACGCAAAAAAACCTCATCTCACCCCTTTCCCACTTTAATTTCATAAACCAGCCGCTGATGATCCGTATCCAGGATATTATTTTTCCCGCCCAAAAACAGATCATCAAACAACGTCAGCGAACCCATATTGTCCTCAATATACTTCCAAATCTTCGCACCACCGTTGTAATACGACAAATCCTTAAACCACGGCAGCGTATCCGTCCCCCTAAACACTCTCTGCGTTCTCGCATACGCCATATCTTTCGCCTTCTTCACCGCCTCTTCCGAAAAATTATACTTTCCATCTGTCAGCAAGTCCATGCGCCAAGACGCCTCAAACACATCTCGAAAATCCCTCTCTCCGAAGTACGCCAAACCTTCAGTAATGTAGAGCGGCACACCCGCCTCTTCATACTCACCCATCACCGCCATCTCCATCACTCGTGCTACTCCCTCTTCTGTATCCGCATACCCACTCATTCCCTGTGCTAAAGGCTTCACACCCATCATCTCACCAATCTCCGCTCGATATACATGAGTTCCTATCTCGTGAACTAACAACCCTTCCAGTTTCGCTTTTGACACCGCCGCCCTGTTTTTCGGGATGTAAATTTTCTTCTCACTCGCAGAAACCGTAATTCCACCACTCTCAGACCAGTCCACCGACCACCCCATCGCGAACTGTGGACCACTCTGCAAACTCTCCAACACCGCAGCAAAAACCTCTTTAATCTCCTCAGCAGTAAACTCCTTGCCATCCCTCGACGTATCCGGCACTACTTCCAAAAAATTCCCATAAAAATCCCGCGCCATCTCACCGATAAATTCAACCGTTTCATCTTCCGGCTTAAACCGTCCGTCCTCCTCAGCCCCCTCCATATCTCCACTCACGCACGCCATCAGCTCACCATAAATATTAGCCCCCTCTTCACCCAGCCTACCCTTATCAATACTCACGATCTTTTCCACCAAAAGCGACTTGTAGACACTCCCCTCTGGCTCTCCATACAGCTCCCTGTTCAAATCCATATACCTCTCAGCTGCCATCGTATCACCAGGATTCTCCTGCACTTTTTTAGCCATCTTCAAAAGCTCTAAATTCTTCCGCCTCACCCGCAGCTCACCCTCGTACGCTTTTTTAGTAATTTCACCCATGTTGATACCCGCCAGCGCCTCTTCCACTTCTCCCAAACTTCCCTCTAACTTCTCCAAGACTTCCTCCGTCAGCGCTCCATACTCATTATTTGGCTGCCTCAGCTCATCGCTACTCAAAAACTCTTTCTTCGCCACCTCAGCGTTACTCGGTCGAAACTTCTCGATAATCGTACTATCCGTACGATCAAACCCCTCCTCAAAAGCCTCCACCACCTCAGGTCTCTCAACCAATTCGACCTTTTCAGCCCCACTACTCTCCATCCTATCCCTCTCACCACTAAATGACCCAAGCTCTCTATTCATACACTCACTATACCACATCAGGCATAGCGCTTATCATGCTATAGTGTACTCATGACAAAAACCATCGCTATCTACGTTAGCACCGCCACCGACACTCAGCCACCCACTTTTAACACCCCTGACAATGCCCTCGGCTACGCTGATCTTTTCCGCTTCATCATCAAACACGGCGGTCAACCTATCATTACCTACGACGCCGACAGTACATATCTTGGTAATAGCAGATTTAATCAATACTGGATCGCCGAACTCGCCAACGACCAAATTTCTTACAAGAAAATCGACTCCGAAATCACCGTCGACCTCCTCTACGACAAAAACCGCTTCCCCTACTCTGATCTCAAAAAACTCAACCCCGACAAGATTAAACAAATCTGCAACGATAAATACTCTAGCTACCTCCTCTCACCCGACATGTCCTCAACTTCTTTTCTCATCAACACCCCCGAGCAACTAGATACCCTCCGCGCAACGTACAGCCAACAGCGGATAGTAATAAAAGAGCTAGACGGGCTGGGCGGCGAAAAAGTGTTTATTGGCAATCTTGCCAACTATCACAACAACTTCAACTACCCCCTCATCTTCCAAGAATTCATCGACACCTCATCCGGACTCCCAGATCTCGCAAACGGCATTCACGACCTTCGAATCGCGCTATTCAACGGCCAGCCAATCCACGGCCTCCTGCGCTATCCCACCAATCCAGACGAACTCCGCACCAACCTCTACCTCGGTGGAAAAGTCCAAGCCTTGTTCATCAACCAAATCCCCACCGACGCCATTAAGCTTGCCCAGGAAATAGATCGTCGCTTTCAGACCGACTCACCACGCTTCTTCGCTGCCGACTTCGGTTTCGACGGACAAAACTGGAAATTATTTGAACTCAACAATATGCCAGGCATATGGTCTAAACGCCTCTACGGCGACGCAAACGACGAATATCTTGAACTCCTCGCCAAAAATCTCGTCAGTTCCGCCTAAACCCTACTCGCCCTACCCAAAAATCCCCTTCTTCTTCACCCCTTCAAACTCCCTCAACATCTCTTTCTGCTTCCTCGTCAGTCCCGTCGGCGTCTCCACTCTCACTGTCACGATATGCGCACCCCGCCCCTCTCTCTTCATATGCGGCACGCCATGCCCGCTCAGCTTAAAATCCGTTCCGCTTTGCGTCCCTGCAGGTATTCTCATAGTAATCTTACCATCCACTGTCTCCACCTCAATTTCCGTACCGAGCGCCGCCTCCACCATCCCCACACTCTCTTCGCTCAAAATCAAATCACCCTCCCGCGTAAACTTCTTGTGCGCTTTTACTCGCACATGCACGTACAGATCACCTTTCGCCCCCGACCCAGCCACCGCCTCACCGCGCCCCGCCAGTCGTATCGTCGCCCCGTCATCAATCCCTGCAGGCACTTTCAGTTTCGTCGTCTGCTTCCTCTTCTCGATCCCATTCCCTGCGCACACCGTACACACTTTCTCTGGCACTTTCCCTTTTCCTCGGCACGTGTCACACGCCACCGTCTGCTGGATCTGCCCAAACAACGTATTCATCACCCGATTCACCTGCCCAGCACCTTTACATGCCGGACACGTCTCCATATCATGTCCAGGCTCCGCTCCCGACCCCTTGCAGTGCTCACATGTATCATCCAAATTCAAAATAATCTCCTGCTCCACCCCAAACACCGCCTCCTCAAACTTCAAATTCAAATTAACCTCCACATCCCGCCCACGTCGCGCCCGCTGCTGCCGACCCCCCATCCCAAACATATCTCCAAAAATATCTCCAAAACCTCCGCCACCGAAATCAAACTGCACACCTTGCCCACCAAATCCTCCAAAAGGATTCCCGCCACCAGAAAAACCGCCACCTCCAGCGCTACCCACACCCGCATGTCCAAACTGATCATACCTCTGTCGCTTCGCTTTATCCTTCAGCACTTCATGTGCTTCATTCACTTCCTTGAATTTCGTCTCATCGCCACCCTCTTTGTCAGGATGAAATTTCACCGCCGCCTTCCGATACGCCTTCTTTATCTCATCGTCACTCGCACCCTTACTGACACCCAAAACTTCATAATAATCTCTCTTAGCCATATCTCGCGTATTATACTCCACCTAGCACTCCATTTGCAAGAGTGCCAATCAGTCCTCTTTTCACACTATCACGCATATGCTATACTACCCCCAAACGGACCAATATAAAATGAATAAAGAAGCCCTCAAAAAAACCATCCTCCAGCATAACAGCCCTGATTTTCCCTTCGAATTTGCAGTTAATGGCGATTCTATCACAGGCTACTGGAACTGGACTGACGCCAAATGGTTCACTCCTGGTACCGTCACCGAAGAACAGCGATTATATAACTTTACCATCACCCTACTCGACAACAACACATACCTCGAACACGAGAAACACGCAGAAAATTACCGCGAGGAAAAAGACAACAGCCTCAAAGGCATTATGGCTAAAGTCGGCATTAAAGACGACGACGGCAATATTTCTTCTACAGCCCGCGTCATCGGTCAAAACCCTGACGACATCCGCGGACCTCTCCGCGATCTTCTCAAACGCGGCGGCTGGAAAAAGGCCAACTTCATCACAACAACTATTGTCAAAATTAAAGATTTCTTCGGTATACAGTCTAAATCCACCCCTCCAGGAACAACCGCTAATACCCAAATCCAAAACCCCGCCGAAAAAATCGGCGAAGCCGCCTCTCAAATGATCACACCAGCAGCCCCACCCACACCCATAACTCCGACCACGACGCCTCCTGATCAGACTTCTGCACCAGCCCCAAACCCCCAGTCGCCCGCCACACCTCCCTCCTTCGACCCTAGCCTTATCGCAATCGACAATGCCGAAGACGACAATCTCATTCTTCAGAGCCTAAGACCTGACCCAGTCTCTCTCCTTCACACTCCAGCCACCGAAGAAACCACCCCTCATCCCACACCAATAGCTCCACCCCTTCCCACAACACCGGCTTCTGTCGCCTCACTTACTCCTATTCAGCCAGTTCCCGCCCCAATTCCAGCAACTCCACAACCGACCCCACCACAAAACACTGCACCGGCGCAACCACAAACACCCATCCCTCAACCAGCCGTACAAGCTCCAATCCCACCAACAGCCCCGCCACCAATACCTACCCCCGTCCAACAACCACCCACACCAGCAACTCCACCAACCCAGCCTCAACCCCTCACTCCACCACAACTACCACAGCAATAACCCCACAAACCCAAACTTACTCTGCGTTCGTGTAAACTCCAGTTACGTCATCATGATCTTCTAGTAAATCTAGTACACGAGTTAAGTTCTCTCCTATCTCTTCATCTTCCACGCCTACCATCACACTCGGCACATATTGTAATTCCGCCGACTTCACCACTAGTCCCGCATCTAAAATATTCTTTCTCACCCCCGCGAGTTCTTTCATGTCTATATAAACCACTATCTCACCCTCATCTTCTTCCGCATCTTCCGCTCCCGCTTCCAGTACCGCCAACAGCAATTCTTCCCCACTTCCCTCCACTACGATCACTCCCCTCCGCTTAAACTGAAACATCACACTTCCAGGATCCGCGATCCGTCCACCATTTTTCGTGAGCACCGACCGCACTTCAGGAAAAGTCCGATTCTTATTATCTGTCGCCACTTCTATAATTATCCCCACTCCACCAGGGCCATATGCCTCGTAAGTCTCTTCGATCATTTGCGCAGCACCCTTATCCGTCACGCGCGCGATCGCCCGCTTGATATTATCATTTGGCATATTTGCCTGCTTTGCCTTCTCTATCGCCATCGCGAGACTCGAGTTTATTTCAGGATCAGCTCCGTTTCGCGCCGCAATCGCAATCAAATTCCCCAGCTTCGTAAACACCGCTCCCCTCTTTGCATCCATCACTGCCTTGTGTCTATGTGTTGTCGCCCATTTACTATGTCCTGCCATTTTCCCTCTTCACGTTTTAACTTTTCTCTCCAAATTTTACCACAAAACCCCTCAGCTTGCCATAATGCATAAATTATGCTATGATCTAGAAAGTTTTCATAAAAGTTCTTTACAAACCCGAAAAGGAGGCATAAGACCATGTTTAGTCGTGTAAAAGCCAAGTTATTCGAAATCTACCTCGCAAGACCTCTTTCTATCATTGTCGTATATGTAGTCATTGTTATTGCTGTTGCTACTTTTGCGTTCGTTGTTTCAATCAACAACCAAGCATCACAGACCCAACAGCAGTATGCATTATCCCAGACACGCACTGATATCCTCACCCAACAACAAGCACTTCAGGAAAAATGGGAAGATATTACAGGCGTCATACTGCACGTCAATCGCGAGATACAGACTGAAGTCATCCAACCTCTCAGCGAGTTATCACTCGACCTCGAAGCACCGGAATGGTCTACAGTCAGACACCTCACCTCAAACGAATTCAAACGACTCCAGCATTACTCCGAGCAAATCATCACTCTATCCGACAGCTATGACATCGCCGCCCTACTCACCGCAGCTACCACGCTTCACTATATAACCCGAGCCGTAGGTAACACTGTGGAGAGCTTCATACTTCCCGATAACGCTATAGCTCATACAGCCGACCATTTGCGCGGCAACCTACTTGCAATCGCAGGCCAGCGTGGCAAAGAATACTATGCTGACCTCGACAGTATCGTGCGCTTCGTAAATGCTGCCCGCGAATTCAATCGCCTCCTCTCGACACAAAACGGTCAGCAAATCACTACCGAACTTGGACTCGCACCACTCACAATCCCTCGCGAGATCCACCTTCCAGGTCTCACTATTCAGTTCGGGATCTAGAAGTCAAGCCAGTTTCATTCTAGGAACTGGCTTTTTCATATCAAAACAATAACTCACTAAAACAAAATGACGGATAAATCCGTCAAAATCCTAGTGTGGTAGTACCGGCTGGGATCGAACCAGCGACCTTAGGCTTATGAGTCCTACGCTCTAACCAACTGAGCTACGGTACCACGCCCACCCATTCTACCAAATCCTTACAAAAAATCCACCCCGCCACCACTCCTCTCTACCAAATTTCCCACGCCTTCATGTTTATGCTAAAATCAAAGTGTAAAACCATGGACCTACTACCTAATATTTTCATCATCCTACTAGCTGCCCTCATCCATGCTAGCCTCCAGCTCGGCCCGGGTTGTTTACTCTTGCTTTGTCGCCATTCCCTCAGCACCCCAAAACTCCGCAAATCCACCACTACTCTCACCGTAGGTTTCATTCTCGGCGCAGTATTTATCACTACCACCCTCCTCGCCGCCGCCTGCTACTTCCTCTTTATAATCTTCCAGCAAAACCAACCACCTCTCGTCGTCACCGCCATCGCGTCTGGTGTTGTCGTCGGTCTTGCTGGCGTCCTCCCTTTCATCTACTACCGCCCTACCGGCACCGCTCTCTGGATTCCTCGCACCACTGCCAATTTCCTAGAGTCTCGCACCGCCAAAACCTCCAACCCCACCGAGTCTTTCTCTCTCGGCATCATGTCTGTTCTCGGCGAAGCTCCCATCACTCTCGTCCTTATCGCTATCGCTAGCTACTCCATCCTAGAACTCACCACTTCTTGGCAACTTCTCACGATCGTCATCTACGCTATTATTGCCACCATCCCCCTCACTAGCACCGCCCTCGCACTCCGTTTCGGTTCCAATATCTCTCGCATCCAGCGTTGGCGCGAGTCAAACAAAACTTTCTTTAGAATCATCCTCGCCGTCGGCTTCTTTACTCTCGGTGCTTATATTTTCGTGTTCAAAGGGTTACCGGTCGGCATATGACAAAACAAAAACCTCTCACTATCATCAAACGCTCTGGCGAACGTGAACAAAACTTCTCCCCTCGCAAATTCCACGCCAGTATCCTAAAAGAAGCCCTCGCCCTTAAAATTCCCCCAGGTCAAGCTGAAGAAATCGCTAAACTCACCACTGACCACGTCGAAAAATGGACTAAATCTCGCCCTACTGTCACTACTGCCGACATTCGTCGCGTCGCTACTCGTCACCTCAAACGCCTCCATCTCGACCTAGCCTACCTCTACGAAAACAATGGACATATGATCTAAACCAACCAAATCAAAGGAGAATACCTCATGCTAAACAAATCCAAATACGACTTCGAACTTATCGTCATCGGCAGCGGAGCAGGCGGATCAACTGCCGCTCTCACGTCTGCTAAATCCGGCTACAAAACCGCCCTCATCGAGTCAGACGTCTTCGGCGGCAGCGCCCCTAACCATAGTGACGTTCCTATGTCTGCCCTCCTCCAAGCCTCCCACCTCTACGACCAAGCTCGCCGCGGTGTCCGTTTCGGTATTAGTAGTAGCGGCCTCCGTTACAACTTCCCTACTATCATGGGATTCAAAGACGCCGCCAGTAAAAAAACCGGCGCAAAGGACAACCGCCAACTCTACGAAAAAGCAGGTGTAAAAACTTTTCATGGCACTGCACATTTTCTCAGCCCCCACGAGATCTCCATCGGCAATAAGCGCCTCACCGCCCGTAAATTCCTCATCGCTACAGGCGCCACACCTACACTAACCGATATTCGTGGCCTCGACACTGTCTCACACCTCACTCCTCGCTCCGTCACTGAACTTCACCGTCCCGTCAAATCCATCTTCATTGTCGGTGGTGGCACAGCTGGCGTCGAGATCGCTCAGCTCTTCGCTTCTCTCGGCACAAAAGTCCTTATCGCCGATATCGCCTCTAGACTCCTTCCTCGCGACGACGAAGAAGTCGGCCAGCTCATCGGTCAAGTTTTCGACAAAACTTACGGAATTAAAGTTCTGACTAGCACTCGCGTCGTAACTGTATCAAAAGACGGTAGCTACAAAAAAGTCACCTACCTCCGCGGCGGAGAGGAAAAAACCATCCGCGTCGATGAAATCCTCATCGCCACAGGCTCTACCCCTGCTACTGACCTCGGTCTCGAAAACGCAAAAGTCGACTACGACAAAACTGGTATCACTGTCAGTTCCAGTCTCCAAACTTCCGCCAAACATATCTACGCCGCTGGTGACGTCGTCGGCGAAGGCCCGAGTTCCACGACAAAAGCCGTCCTCGAGAGTCAGGTCGCAGGTCACAACCTCTTCCATAAAAACAAGCAAAACGTTGACTATACCGTCATCCCGAAAATCATCCGCACTCACCCAGTCGTCGCCACCGTCGGGCTCATGGAAGACGACGCCATCAAATCCGACCTCAAATACCTCAAAGCTCTCGTCCCTCTCAAAAACACTCCTCGCTCCATCACTGCCGATTTCACCGACGGCTTCGTCAAACTCATCACAGCAAAAAATGGCCAAATCCTCGGCGCTACCATTGTTGCCCCAGAAGCAGATACCATGATCCACGAGCTCTCCCTCGCCATCCGTTACCAACTCACTACTTACGATCTCGCTACCCTCCCTCACGCTTTCCTTTCCTGGAACGAAATCATCCGCCTCGCCGCCCAAAAAATCAAATAATCCACACTCAGCACCTTGACTTCCGCTCGCACATCTGCTACAATTCCAGATACTAATTAATATAACTTCTTTCCTCTGACGCAGCGCGTACAAAAAACACGTACTCGGACAGCGTCGTTGCTGAAACGAATTTTGGAGACCTATGACAAACAACCAACCAAATATAGACCGCGCAAAGCTTGCCGATCTTGATAAATACCTTGCCGCAAAAACTGCGGAGAGTACAAAGTCAGCTCAGACACGACCCGCTCGGCCTACTCAAAAACAAAACCGCGAGGCCGCTCGCCGTGCCAAACTCATGGCGATGCGCGACCGCAAGCTCAAAGACATGAAGTCTCGAGGCCCAAGCAATACGCCAGAAAAAACCAAAGCGGACAAAAACAAAATCAACCTCTCAACAACAACTCGTCGCGGCGAGATGGTTAGAGCACAGAGGATGATGTCTCAAGACGTAAACGCCCGTGCCACTCAACACATCGTCAATATTCCCGTCAATAAATCCGAATTCAACGGCTTCAAAGGTCAACAACCTTCCCCCGCTCAGCTCCGCACCGTAAAACCATCTAAAGAAGCAGTCCGTATCATTCCACTTGGCGGCGTCGGTGACACAGGTATCGGCAAAAATATGACTCTTATTGAATATGGCGACGAGTCTATCGTTATCGACATGGGTGTCATGTTCGCAGGCGATGATTACCCAGGCGTCAACTATCTCATTCCTGACATCAAATACCTCGAGCGCCGACTTTCAACTGTAAAAGCCATTCTCTTCACCCATGCCCACCTCGACCATATCGGTGCCGCTCGCCACCTCCTCCCACGCTTCCATCACCTCACTCCGATTTACGGCACAGAATTCACTCTCAACATGGTGAAAAAACAGATGAACGAACTTGCCGAAGTCCCCGAACTCAACTATGTCTCAGTTGATCCAGCTAAACACGAACAAATTCAAGTTAGTCCAAATCTCTCTGTCGAATTTATCAGCACCACCCACTCCATCCCAGGCAACGCTTCCTTCATAATCCGCACCCCAGCAGGCACTATCGCATACATGGGCGACTGGCGCTTTGAGGAAAAACCCGTCAGTACTCCATTTGATATCGGCCGCTTTGAGGAGATCCGCGACAAAGAAGGCATCGACCTTCTCATCAACGAATCTACCAATATCAACATCCCCGGCGCCCACGCCCACAGCGAGTTCGACGTCAGCGACAATATCGGCAAAGTCATGGATAACTTCCCAAATGGACGTATTATTATTTCCAGTTTCTCCAGCCAGATCGCCCGCATTCAACTCACTCTCGAAGAAGCCCAAAAGCGCGGCCGCAAAGTCGCCTTCGCTGGCTTTTCCATGATCAACAACCTCGAAACCGCCCTCCGCTCCAAAGAAATCAAAGTCCCCAAAGACACGATCATGAAAATGGAAGACATCGTCAAACTTCCCGACAATAAAGTCACGATCGTTTGCACAGGATCTCAAGGCGAGCTAAACGCCGTCCTCAACCGCATGGCTTCAGGTTCTCATAAATTCATCAAAATCAAACCTACCGACATCATCGTCTTCAGCTCTAGCCCCGTCCCGGGTAACGAAGTAAACGTCGTACACACAGTCGACGGGCTCACTCGCGAGGGCGCCGAAGTCATCCGCCACGGCAATACTCACCTCACAGGCGTCGGACCACTCCACCTCTCTGGTCACGCTTACTACGAAGACCACGTCAAACTCCTCGAACTACTTAAACCAAAACTCTATCTTCCAGTTCACGGCACCTTCTCCATGCTAGAGAGTAACGCCGATATGGCCGTCAACATCGCAGGTATCAAAAAAGAAGATACTCTCGTCATCGACAACGGCGATACAGTCGAATTCTTCCCTAACAAAACCATCAAGCGCGGCATCCGCATAAATGTCGGAAGCGAACTTTACGACAACTCCAACAACCGCGTCCACGAAGCCGTAGTAAAAGACCGCCTCCATATCAGCAACGAAGGCATCTTTATTATCGTCCTCACACTAAACAAAAAAACCGGTCGCCTCATCAAAACTCCAGATGTCGTGTCCCGTGCCTTCGTCTACCTCGACGACAGCGAGGAGCTCATTGGCAAAATCCGCCACTACCTCCGCACCAAAACCGACCGCATCGGTCCTGGCGAAGTCGACCTCTCCACTCTCAAACAAGAGATTAAAGACGACATCTCCCACATCCTCTACGACACCACCGGTCACACTCCCATCGTCATCCCTGTCGTCAACAAAGTCTAAATTTTTAAATAGCCAGCTCTACTCTTGCAAACATCTGTTATATCTGCTAAAATCTTTAGCAGATATCGCGGGGTAGAGCAGCCTGGTAGCTCGTGTGGCTCATAACCACAAGGTCGCAAGTTCAAATCTTGCCCCCGCAACCACGACATTATCCAAAAACTCCCTCTCGGGAGTTTTACATTAACTAGCACACTCTTGTCCCCACTTCTTAGTCATGCTACTGTTTATCATAAATGAACTCTATCGATAAACCCAGTTTCAACGAAAACATTACTACTACGTTAGATTTCTTCCAAAATCCCAAAACGTCAGATCCTTTCCGCTTTCTCTCTGGTAATGGCTGTGTGCTCATCTCTGCTCCACACAGCGTCGAGCAATTACGCCTCGGCAAACCCAAGCTCCCTGAATATCAAACCGGCATCCTCGCTCTACTCCTCCACCATACACTCAATTGCCCCACTATCATAAAAACCTCAAATCAAAATGACGACGCCAACTTCGACATGCCCTGCGCCTACAAATCATTCCTCACTACCCAGATCCCCGACAGCAGCATTAAATATCTCATCGACCTACACCAGATGTCTAGACGCCGCAAACAAATGATTACTATCTGCACTGGTCGCGGAGCTAACATCCACAAACGAGACGACATCACAGATCTTATCAAAAACTCTTTCAAAGCATCGAAGTTCCACGGCATCCATATTGACGATCCCTTCGACGCCACCTATGAAAACACTGTTTCTTCCTATATCTCTCGCACTTGCCGCATTCCTTGTTTCCAGTTGGAAATTAATTCCCAGCTAGTCCACACCGACCACCCTCAGCACAGGTTCTATGATGTCTTAAACGTTCTCTCGCACATCATCCAAACTCTCAATAACCCTAGTGCTTCCCTAAAACCTTAGAAGCAATCCCCGTCAAATCCGTCGGCATTAAAATAATAGTTTTCTGATTAGGATCTCCAGAAATCTTCTCCAATGTCTGCAGCGTCCTCAGATTTACACCCCCAGGAATTTCCGTCAGCATCCTCGCCGCTTCTGCCACCGCCGCAGCCGCCGCCTTTTCACCTTCCGCTGTAATGATCGCCGCTCGCCGCGTCCTCTCCGCCTCCGCCTGTCGCGCCATCGCCCTCTGCATATCCGCCGGCAACTCAATATTCTGCAGCTTCACATGTTCAATATCAATCCCCCACTTCGCCGCTTGCACCTCTACAATCCCTCGGATCTGTTGTGAAATCTCATCTCGCTTACTCAAAAGATCATCCAGTTCAAACGTTCCCGTCACATCACGCAGCGCCGTCTTCGCATAATGACTCGTCGCATACACGTAATTAGTCGTTTCCAAAATCGCCTTAGCAGGATCAATTACTTTGAAATACACTACCGCATCCACTCCTACTGTCACGTTATCTCGCGTAATCACGTCTTGCTTCGGCACATCCACAGGGGTTGTCCTAATGTCCACCTTTATCATCCTCTGGAAATACGGCACAATCAGTCGCAGTCCCGGAGTCTTAATCGAGCTAAACCGCCCCAGCGTCAAAATCACCCCTCGCTCATACTGATTCACAACCCTAATACCTGGAATCACAAAAAACAGCAGAATTACCGCTATAATTGCACCAAGTCCTATCAATCCTTCCATTCGTATATCTCCTCTTATTTTACCTTCATTCTACCACACTAAAACTGCTTCAAATAATTCGTCTCGAAACTCGACTTCACACGCGCCCTTTCCGCAAACCTCTCCTCCGCCAACTCCACCAGTTTCTCCACTAGCTTTACATTACTAATCCCCGCTTTCGCAAAGTTATGCGCATAAAGACCCCCCGGCATCGGATTCACTTCGTTGAAATAAATCTTCTTTGTCTTTTCATCAATTAAAAGATCCACTCGCGCGATCCCGTTTAGACCCATCACCCGCCACACATCACGCGCCGTATCTTCACACTCCTCATACAGACCCTCTGGTAGTTTCGCCGGAATCTCCGAATACCCTTGCGCACTCTTCTCGCCGCTCTTTTTCCCGCCTTCGCGGATATATTTCGCCTCAAAATCAAACACTTCCCCATCACCCAAATTCATCGGCCGCTCCACCATGGCTACCTCAGGCTCCACTCCACCAATCATCGGCACCGTCACCTCGATCAAATTCTCTACCGCCTCCTCCACCAAAATCACCTCATCATAATACGCCGCCACCTCCATCGCATTCTCCAACCCCGCCACACCCTTCACTTTCGTAATCCCAATACTCGACCCCAAATGCGCCGGCTTCACAAATACAGGAAACTTCAGCTGCTTCTTCACTCTCCCCGCCACTTCATCACGCCCACTCTCAAAATCCCCTCGCGAAAAACTCACGAACTTCGCTGTCAAAATCCCGCTCGCCTCTGCCACCTGCTTCGCCAAAACCTTATTCATCGCCACTACACTCGCCTCCATATCACACCCCACAAACGGCACATTTGCCATCCTCAGTAGTCCCATCAACGACCCATCCTCCCCATACGCTCCATGTGTTGCCGGAAATACAACATCTATCCCCCACTCTTTCTTTCGCAATCCACTTCCCACACTCAACTTCAACCCTCCACCCATTTCCACCTTCACCGCTCGCGACCCATTCATCAACTCCTCCACCTTCCCCGTCCGATAAGCCCCAATCTCCCCGAACTCTTCCCCCGCATACCACTCACCCCTCTTCGACACATACACCGGCACCACCTCGAACCCCGCCAGCTTCAGTGGCTTGATCACGCTCGCCACTGCCGTCACGATCGACACATCATGTTCCGGGCTCTTTCCCCCAAACACTACCGCCACAGTCTTCTTTAAACTCATCACATACCTCCTAGTCTCTTCTAATTATACCCCTCCCGCCACTTAAAGATCAAACTCTATAAACTCCATCGACTCCCTTCTCACAAAATATACTAATGTCTAGAGCAAGAGCTATGGAGGCTTAAGTAGAAGCATTAAATACACTCACGCGAGAGGAAGCTATCCACATTATGCGAATCAAAACAAAAACACTCAGCAAGTTACCCTATATAGTAGTTACTGCAGTGCTAGGAGTTTTTTCAGCCCAGACTCTAGTATTAAATTTAATCGATCCAGCACATCAAGCAGGAATAGTAGATGTTACTGTACGTACCCTACACGGATCAGTCACCTTATATCAATCATATACTTTCATAGACTTACCAGACGTGCCGAATACGGGACATGAACGCCCCTAACTCTCAAATCCATGTTATAATTCTCCCTAGAAAAGGAGAAAACGGTATGCAAAAAGTTAACACCGCACCACTATCTGGATTCATGCAACTCTTGCCCGAAGACCAGATCGAATTCGACCGCATTAAACAGGTAATTCTAAACGCCCATCATCGTAATGGCTTCCTCTCCATCGAAACACCCATCGTTCACCGCCAGGAACTTCTCTTCGCAAAAGCAGGTAGCGATACAGAGAAGCAGATCTACCAACTCGAAAAAGGCGACCACAAACTCGCCCTCCGATTCGACCTCACCGTCCCACTTGCAGCATATGTCGCCGAAAACCAATCCTATCTCAACTTCCCATTCAAAGCCAGCAATATCGGCAAAGTTTATCGCGGCGAACGATCTCAGCGCGGTCGCTACCGCGAATTCTATCAGTGCGACGCCGACGTCATCGCTCGCGGCGAACTTGACATCGCTTACGACGCCGAAATTATCGGCCTTATCCATGAGATCTACTCCGAACTAAACTTCGGCAAATTCACCCTCCGCGTCTCCAACCGCAAACTCTTAAACGGTTTCCTCAACTCCCTCGGCCTCGGCGAAAAATCCATCGAAGTTAGTCGCATAATCGACGATGCCGAAAAAATCTCCGAGCAAGAATTCGTCCAAAAACTCCAAGATCTTAAAGTCGCCCAAAAAACCATCGACCACATAACCCAATTCATCAACATTAAAGGCGAATCCACCGAAATCATCGCTCAGCTCCGCGATCTCAAAATCACCGACGAACAATTCCTCACTGGCCTCTCCGAACTCCAAACGGTCATGAGTCTCCTCGCCGCCAAAAATGTCACAACTGCCAAAATCGACCTCATGATCGTCCGTGGCCTAGATTATTACACCGGCACCGTCTACGAAACTATCCTAAACGACCACCCAAACGTCGGTTCTGTCAGTTCTGGCGGTCGCTACGATAACCTCACCTCTACCTTCTCAAATGAAACCTTTCAGGGAGTCGGCGGCAGTATCGGCCTCACTCGCCTCTTCAGCGTTCTTAAGGAAATCGGAATCATCAAATCAGAAAACACCGCCCCAGCCGACCTTCTCGTCATCCCGATGTCGCCCGACCAATTCCCATTTTGCTACAAACTCGCCACTGATCTACGTAGTCAGAATCTCAAAATCGACACTTACCTCGCCTCCGGCAAGGTCGCTAAAAAACTCTCCTTCGCTGACAAATCCCACATTCCTTACACGATCGTCGTCGGCGAAAACGAGGTTGAAACAAACCGCCTCCATGTCAAAAACATGACCGACGGCTCACTCACTCCTCTCGACGAATTCCTCCAGAATCGCTAGATTATACCGCCTACGCGTAATTATCCGTCCAGTCGTTCTGCATCAGCACCACATCTCCCGCCGCCACAAACTTATCCAGGTTCTGATAAAATTCCACTGGATCTTCCACTATCTTCAGCTCTCCCTCAAAATCTCTTCCGACCAGCCCCGCCTCGATCCATCCCGTCACCGAATTCTTCATCAACACCACCTCATCCACTCCATCTGCTAGTAACCCCCCGATCTCCAGATGTAACCTCTCTCCCTCCTCTCCACACTCAACCAGTCCTGGCGTCACGTAAATCTTCTTCTTTCCCTCTAAACTCTTCAATAACCTAATCCCTGCCCGCATCCCATCGATATTTCCGTTATATGTATCATCAATCACTGTCGCACCACTCACACTACGCGGCTGCATCCTATGCTTAAACGGCTTCACACTCGCTAGTCCTTCCATAATCTCTTTTTCACTCAACCCGAGTTTCAGTGCCAAACTCACCGTCGCCGCGACTACTCCTACACTATGCTCACCCAATAGTCTCGTCCTCACAGTCAACTTCTCTTTGCCTTTTTTCATCACAAACTCTGTCCCGCCCACATCCACCTCTACATCAGAGATCTTCCATCCGTCCACACCACCTATTCCATATAAAACATCCTCCGATCTCGCCATCTGTCTCAGCTCTTCCGAATCTCCGTTTAAATAAACCCCCTTCTCGCCCAAAAAGTCCCTCAACCCAAACAACGTCCTCACGATCTCATCTTTCGACCCAAAACTGGCCAAATGCGCTTCATTCACCCCAGTAATAAACCCTACATCTGGCCGCACCCACTCACACATTTCACTAATATCCCCTGCCCGATATTCACCCATCTCAAAAATTAAAACCTCCTCATCACCATCCAGTCCCTCTACAAATTTCGCAATTCCCAGTGGTTGATTAATATTCCCTTCTGTCGCCGCCACCTTTTTTCCTACTCCCAACACCATCCTCAAGACCTCTTTCGTCGTCGTCTTTCCATAACTCCCCACTACTGCAATTTTCACACCCTTATGTCCCGCCAACTTCCCCTCTGCCTCACCGATCACTCTTCCTTCAATCGGTTTCTGCACAAAAACCTCCCCCACCGCCACAGGTACCACGACCAAATATGCTAGCCACCACTTCATCGCCCACACCGTCAACGCAAAAACCCCCACCGCGATCAAAACCCTCACAGCTACACCCTCTACCACCCACTCGCCACACACCCACTCCTCCATCCCGCATCGCGCAAAAACCAGTCCATACAAAAACCACACCGCCACTCCCGCCACAGCCAGCCCAAAAAGTTCCATACCATACCCCACACCTGCCAATACCTTCGCCTTCCGCGTCCAGTCCAACTTCCCACGCACCGCCACATTTTTATATCTAAAATTCTCTGCCCGCCGCACCCATCGCATATATTCTCGTGCATCATACTCCGTCGCCTGCAACATATAAACCAGCGTCACTACATACTTCAGTGAGAACATACTCACCAATCGCTTCACATCTTTCACTTCGCCAAAAACTCCTTCACTAGCTTCAAACACTCCTCAGGTCTCTCCAGAAAAACATAATGCCCCGCGTCATTCAGAATATGTACCCTTGAATCCCGAATCCGCTTAAACTCATATGCATCTTTCGCTGGCGTATCCGTATCGTTCGCCCCCCAAATCACCAAACTCGGCTGCTCAATCTTCTCGATATACCTCTTCAGATCTTCCGCTACCACATTTCGAAACACCTCCCTCATTCCCTCGCTCGCATTCACAAAATCCGTCGCCCCCGCCGCACCATACAGCTTTATTCGCATCAATTTCGCGTAACTTTTCACTCCAGGCAACTTACTCACCGCACGTCCCGCTTTTGCCGCCGCACCATATGCTCGCATCTTCACCGACCTCTTCCGCTTAATCCCTCCAGACCCCATAAATACCAACTTATCCGCCTCCAACTTCCCCTCACCAAAACCTTTCAACATCACCCTCCCACCAAACGAATGCCCTACCACCGCGTACACTTTTTTCAACTTTAACTTCTCTATGAATTTCGTCACAAACTCCACGTAATCCTCCACTCCCCACGCACTCGGCGGTTCATCCGTTCCACCAAAACCTGGCATATTCAAAGCCACCACTCGATACTTCTTCTTTAATTCCCCGCTCATCTCTTCAAAAACTTTCGAGCTACTCCCCCATCCATGCAAAAACAAAACTACCTTACCATTCCCGGCCGCCTCATATTCCGTCATGATTCCGTCGACAACTATTTTCATACCCTCATTATACCCTACAAGCCCTACTCGTGCGCATCGTCCCGCTTATCACCTAACAACAACTACTTATGCTAAAATAATCCCTATGCTCGGGCATCTTAAATCTCTCCGCACAAACGAAAATATCCTCGTCGCCGTGGACACTCTTCTTCACAGCAAATCTGTCTTTGTTTCCGTCTTTCTCATGACCTACATGATCCGCACCTCTCTCACCGATTCGCCCGACGGCTTCATCATCTTCCGCCTCGTTAGCTACATCGTTATGGGAGCTGCTTCTATCTTTCTTATGCGCTTCCTCCGCAAACACCCCCTTGCCGCTTGGCGCATCGGTACATTCTCCTCTATTCTCAAAATCGGCCTCGTTATCCTCCTCGACCCTTACTCTATCACCTTTCCTCTCATCATCGCCCTCATCAACGGCCTCGAAGCCACCCTCTACTGGCGCCCGACTGTCTTCTTTTCAATCACCGAAGTCCGCAATGACCGTCGACATCGCTTCGAGAGCCTCAAACACATCTTCTCCTCCATCGTCAGAATTATCTCCCCCATTATCCTCGCCCTCCTCATCACCGACGCAGGTTTCGCTCAAACTTCCATCGTCATTATCATTATTTCAATCGTTCAATTTTTCATCACTATCCTCTTCCGCCCCGCGCGCGTTGTCACCACCCGTCCTCACAAACTCCGCGCCATCTGGAACCAATTTATTCGCATCAAAGACCTCCGCCGCAATATCCTCCTCATGCAGTTTGTCCGTGGCCTCCTCATCTCTGGATCTGCCTACCTACTTGTCCCTATCATACTGATCTACACATACTCCCAATCCGACATCGCCCTCGGCATATACACTTCTATCGGTGTTATTTTTGCCATCACTCTTACTTTTACCTATCAACGTATCGCCCGCAGCCCAAAGCGCATCCGCTCTTTCGCAAAACTTATTGCTCCTTTCGCTATCCTCGCACCGCTCCTCCTAGTCCTCTCTCCCTCCACACCCTTTGCTGTCATTTTTTATATCTTCAGTATCGCCGCAGTCGAAGGATTCTTCAACCTCTTCGCCTCCGTCCATATCATGAACTCCATCAAAAAACACCTAAATGGCGATTCTTATCTTCTAGAAGTCGAATGCGTCGGCGAGGTCGCCCTCTGTGTCGGCCGTGTCATCTCATTTTCTACTCTACTCATACTTATCACTCTTACCGGCACCACCTACCTTCCTCACTTTGCCGTCATTTCTTCACTCGCCATCATACCCGCTCTCACTATCACCCTCCCCAAACACTCCAAATCATGACATAATGTCACCATGAACCGCATTCCCCTAGCCGAAAAACTAAGACCCGAAAAACTCTCCGACGTCATCGGCCAGTCCCACCTAATCGGCCCCGACAAAATCCTAAACAAAATAGTCGAAAAAAACGAACCCGTAAATCTCATTTTCTGGGGCCCACCCGGCATCGGAAAAACAACTCTAGCTCGCATCATCGCCACCGGCTGGAAATCCGACTTCATCGAAATTTCCGCCGTCACCAGCGGAAAAAAAGACGTAGAAAAAGTCGTCGAACACGCCCGCCTCAACTGGAATCTCCAGATTCGCACCGTTCTTTTCGTCGACGAAATCCATCGCTTCAACAAAGCTCAACAAGACGCCTTTCTCCCCCACGTCGAATCCGGCCTCATCACCCTCATCGGCGCCACCACCGAAAACCCCTCCTTCGAAATCATCACCCCACTCCTCTCCCGCTCCCGCGTCCTCGTCCTAAATCCACTCGCCAAAACCGAAATTCTACAAGTCTTGCGCCGCGCAGTAAAACTAGAAAACGCAACCAAAAAAATCGACAAAAAATCCCTCGACTACATCGCCGAACTCTCCGGCGGCGACGCTCGCACCGCCCTCGGCAACCTCGAACTCAGCCTCAGTCTTTCCGAAAAAGTCACGGTAGAAACCGTAAAAACCGCCGCCCAAAAAATCGTCCCCGGCTACGACAAAAAAGGCGACATGCACTACGACGTCATCTCCGCCTTCATCAAATCCATGCGCGGCAGCGACATCGACGCCGCCCTCTACTACCTCGCCCGCATGATTCAAGCCGGCGAAGACCCCAAATTCATCGCCCGCCGCATGGTCATTTTCGCCTCAGAAGACATCGGCCTCGCCGGCAACCACGCCCTCACCCTCGCCCTCTCTGCCTTCCAGTCCATCGAACGCGTCGGCATGCCCGAGGGAGGAATCATCCTCTCCCACGTCACCGTCGCCCTCTGCAAATCCCCCAAATCCCGCCAAACCTACGACGCCTGGCATCGTGCCTTAGACCTAGCCAACAAATCCCCAAATCACCCCGTCCCCCTAGTCCTCCGAAACGCCCCCACCAAACTAATGAAAGACCTAAACTACGGCAAAACCAAATCCGGCGAATCTCAAAAGTGGACCGCCGGCCATCACGCCGACGCCTCCTACCTCCCTGACGACCTCCCACCTGACCCAATTTTCCAATAATATCCCACTGTGATATAATCACGTCAAGTGGGAGTATCTTACATCAAAAGGAGCAAATCTATATGTCGCAGATCAAAGTCGAGATCGTCAACAAGTCCAACAACCCCAATCCAACGTATCAAACTTTCGGATCCTCTGGCATGGACATCCAGGCATACCTACCAGAAAAGTCAGTGGTCATATATCCTGGTAAAACCGCCAAAATACCTACCGGTCTTTATTTCTCTCTCCCTTTTGGCTACGAATTCCAAGTCCGCCCCCGCTCAGGATTAGCCGCAAAATCTAGCATCACCGTCATCAACACTCCCGGTACAGTCGATGACGACTATCGTGGCGAAGTATGTGTACTACTCATTAACCACGGCAACGAAGCTTTCTATGTCCAAAGCGGCGATCGCATTGCCCAGCTCGTACTTCAACAAGTCCCAAAAGCCGAACTAATCCCAGTCAAAGACCTCGACGACACCAAACGCGGGTCTGGAGGTTTCGGCAGCACTGGCATCACCTAGATCTACCAAATCAACTCCTACTTATCAACAGACCCAGGACACTTACCTGGGTCTAATTCTTTTCCAGTGGTCAAATGAAAAGCCGCAGGATTACCTCCCGCGGCTATCTTTTCGAAGAACCTCACACAGACGATCCCACTTATACCAAACAAGTATAATCCCCATGACAACAGCAACTCCCAGCCAAAACCAAAACCAACCAGCAGTCATCACAGCCGACCAAGTCAGCTCCGACTCTGTACCGACCGTCGATGCTAGTAGTAAAATAATCACTACTACTGCAATCAGCGGACCATACAGCCAGCGTCGTCTTGTCAAGATTAGCCCTTCCGCTATCTTCGCATACTCTGGTGATCTTTTCAAAATCACCACCATAAATTGCAATGCTAGTCCGACGACCACCACTGCCTCCGCAAATCGCGCCCCAAAAGCATACGTATGGATCGCTACGTACAACAGCGCCGCCACACCCAGAGTTATATCTGCGACCATATCGAACATGACTTTGTTGACTCTCCACCATAGGCTTTCTTCTAGATGTCTTGGGTATGGCCACCGACCTGCTGCTGGACCGTCAAAAGCATCCGTCAGCTCTCCCACCGAAAACGCTATCAATACCCATATCGGACTCGTGCCTCTTACTACAAACACAAAAATCAGAAATGCGAAAACAAACCTCGAAAATGTTAGTACGTCAGCTATGTGATACTTCTTCATCACAACCCACCTCCTTTTGTGTAGCTGAATCATCAAATTATACTATCAAATACCAGATACGTCAATAACTACCGCACACTACATTATTCGCCTCTAGCCACCCCTCCAGCGACCCCCCATCCAGATACCTCCCTGTCATCGGCAACACTCTCATCACATTCCCCGCACGGATATAGTCAAAAATCGGATCAGTAATCATATATTCCTGATCTTTTGGCCCAAAATCATTCCCCTTCACATAATCTACCACCATCCTAAGCATCTCCGCGCTCATCACATATTTACTAATGTTAATCATACTACTTGGCGCCTCTTCCACACTTGGCTTCTCTACAATTCCCGCCAGTTTCCCTTCAACCACCTCTAGCACCCCGTATTTACTCACATCTTCTCTTGCTATCGTCGCCCCCACTATTGCCGACTCGTCCTCACTCTCTACGCTAGCGATCAAATTCGCCATCTCACTTCCCCCTTCAGCCTCCCAAATAAAGTCATCTCCCATCAAGACCGCCACCGCCTCATCAATTCCAAATTCCTCCGCTGCAATAGCTACTGGAAGCGCCGTACCATATCGTCCATCATCTTTTTGCACCACATAGTGAAAATTAACGCCTTTAGGCGCCGTTTTCATCAATTCAATTCTATCTCCTTTTCCACGCTCCTCCAGATACTTCTCCAACACCAAATTCTCCCCATAATATGCCTTCACCTGACTACATTCTCCCTCTCCAATCACCAGATAGATATCCTTAATTCCTGCCTTTACACAATCTTCCACTACATAGTCCACAATTGGCCTATTACCAATCGGCAACATCGACTTCTCAATTACTTTAGTTATAGGTAGTCGTCTAGTTCCCCATCCTGCGATGGGAATAATCGCTTTTGTAATACTCATAATCTTCATCATACCACATCCCACCCCTACCTACACTAGTGCCTATCAATATCTCCTTCATCGCTGTGATCATACTCGTGAGAGTGTTCATGATCATTCTCGTCTTCGTCATCATGGCTATGATCTTCATCGCCACAATCGTCATGACTATGGCTATGCTCATGCGAATGATCGTGATGATGACCATGATGCGAGTGCGAATGTCCGTGTTCATGATCATGTACGTGCTTATAGTCATGTGTCAAATGAATCACCGTCCCTACTAGCGCTACCCCCAATAATACACCTACCACCTCCCTATAAACTTTCCGATTCCTACCCTTTTGCATGCTCGGTATAATCTCTCCAATCGCAAGATAGATAAAGAATCCAGCCACTACAGCTAGAAACAATGGCATCTCATATTTCATATTCGCACCCAGATGAAACGCGATCAACATGCCCGGTATCATCGCTAGGACCTGCGCCACCTGAATCGCTATAATTCGCCGTGTCGGCCATTTTGCCTTAATCATCACCGCAAAATCTCCGATCTCCATCGGCAACTCATGCGCTACCACTACTAGCGCTACCACCAATCCCAGTCTCACATCCGCCGCAAAAGCCACTCCGATCACCGCACCATCCACAAATTTATGAATAGCATCCACAATTATCATCATCTTTGCCGCCTTAGCACTATGCTCATCTACTTCGTCATGACCGCCGTGCTTATGCCATTTCGCAAGTATATATCCGAGTATAAAAAAGAATACAAACCCCACCAGTACAAACACCATAGCCGTATACACGTCTACCGTTCCCGCATGAAACACTTCGGGTATCAGATGCAAAAATGCCGCCGCGAGCAGTGCTCCCGCCGCAAAAGGCACACCCCACGCCTGCAAAAACCTCGCTACTTTAGACTTTGTCAGCAGTAGAAATCCACCCGACAAACAAATCACTCCACACCCCAACGCAATCAAAATCAACCAAATTGTATCACTCACAAGATCCTCCTTCGCTTAGCGGTCGCAACCTCATTACTGAAACAGTCGCACCCACAAAAAATCATCACCAAAACCTACCACCTCGAATGGGCTTTCTCCTTCACACTCCCAGCGCCATTCGTCATCCCCGCTCAAACGATACCGGTAAGTAATAGAAGTTCGCCCGTCTGGAAGCTCACATAATAGCTCGTCGGAAATCTGAAGTATTATAGCTCCATCCTCAGTGCGAAAAGCTACCGTATTGATATAACCAAGTTGCAGAAGTGCCTCATCCTCAACTTCCAGTACAGTGCGAGGCGCCGTTTCTGAATTTAGTGTTTCATCTGGTTGCTCTGGAGCTTCTGTTCGTTCACTATAACTAGAATCCGACTCTTCTTGCAGGCATTTCAACTCCCCTCTGAGCATCGCCGGAATAAAAACTATTTTCAATACCACCAACCCTACTAGAACCACCACTAGAATAGCTACCACTACCGTTAATTTCTTTTTTGTCTTCTCCGCACTTTTAATAACCTTATGCATTTTCATATTCTCATCATACCATAGTATTTGCCACTAGAACCATCTTCCTGTTGCTAAATCTCCCCATACCCGCTAAAATATCCTCAGTCGGGTTGTTAGCTCAGTTGGCTAGAGCATCTCGTTTACACCGAGAGGGTCGGGGGTTCGAGTCCCTCACAACCCACCATTAGACTCTTACTTAAACCCTGCCCAAAAAAATTTGAGGCGGGGTTTCTTGTTTTTGTAGATCCTATAAGCTCTAAATCGCTCTGTATTTTTCAGCGGCGCAACCCATATTTCTAATTATAATTATCTACTTTATGAAACGTTGCTTTCTTTGTTCATCGGTCAAAAACTATCTGACCAGAAATCAGCTGCATCACTTAGAAATCTCATACTAGGCACATTGCGAAGGGAGCTTCTTGCTGCATCTTGAATAGTCCCATCACCAGGTCCACGCCTAACCTTTTTATTCTGTTTCGCAATGCGGCGCTCCCAGGGGCCTTGCTCCTCCCAGCTCTCCACATCCCCTAAACTTTCATTAACAGCTCTCTCATAACCCATCTTTATCAAACGTTTAGCAAGTTTCTTACGATTCAGCCCCTTAATCTTACCTAAATACTTCGCTATAGCCCAAGCATCTCCATTCTCAATTGTTTTGTCAACAATCTCTTGAAGATTATCCAAACCTTCAAATTTCTCCAAGTTAAACACTATCCGGCGTGCGCTACCTTTCTCAACTAGTCTATCCGCAAGGTCCTGGTGGTTTAGCCCTTTGAATTTTTCTAGGCTACCCGCTACAGACCACTCCTTGCCTGCTTCAATCAATTGATGGGCAATGTCGAGACTCAACTCTTCAAATTTCTTTAAGTGTTCAGCAACAGCATCGATATCACCCCTCTCAATCATCTTGCTCGCAAGTCCCTGATAGTTTATTCCTTTAAACTTTTCCAGATTCCGCACTATATTCCAGTTATGCCCGCCCTCAACCAACTTATCCACGAGCTCCTGATGGTCTATTCCTTCAAACTTTTCAAGGTAACGCGCAATATTCTTACCATCTCCGCTTTCAAGAAGCTTATCTACAAGCTCCTGATGGTCTATTCCTTCAAACTTTTCTAAACTATAAGCTATACCTTGCCCATCTCCAGCTTCAATTAATTTATCCACTAGCTCTTTATGGTCCAACCCTTCGAACATTTCAAGGCGTTCCGCTACATTCGAACCTCGTCCTGCCGCGATAAACAGGTCAATTACATCATGATCACTGCTCAGCCCATCAAATTTATCCAACTTATCAAGAACATATCCACCATGTCCTTCCTTTATTATCTTATAGGCAGTTTCTTGATTTAAGTTTCCGAAATTATCAAGACACCCCGCTACAGTCCACACACTCCCCGCCTCAATCATCTTATCGGCTACTTCTTGAGACAACTCTTCAAAATGCCTTAATAAATATGAAGAACCCCTCAGTCGACTACTATCCTTTTCGAGGATACTAATAGCGGCTTCTGACCCCAGGCCTTCAAACTCGTCTATATTGCGAATAGCATACGAAATCCCGTGTTCTTCTAGCATATTAATAAACTCACGATCACTATTACTTACTTCAAGCTCCTCTATAGTACCTCCTCTTTCAGAAGTGTTTTCGGCAAGTTTTTCGGATGATTCTTCACCTAACTCTTCTACATTATCAGGCCGCGCTTCCGGTGATCCATCAAATTCAAATTCCGACTCTTTATCTGTTAAACTTTCGCCCTCGTCACCCTCCATCAGCCTCACTTTATTTATCGCCGCCGCACCCTTTGCTGAAATCGTTTCAGCACTTATCTCCTCTCCACCAATCTCTATACTGCCCTCTGTTTCAATACCGCTCTCGATACCAACCATAAATATCTTCTGAGCCGTCCTCATCTGCGAGATGTCTTTTTCCTGTTCCACTTCAGGAAGCTTAGCAAACGCGTCACCGTACCGAACTTCTTCACCTTGTTTATTCAGTACAGGATTTCCTTCTCTATCTTTAATTACCGCGCCTCTTTGCCACGAATTCCTCTCTACCCAAGCTGTATGAATCTCCTCACCGACACGGTCATAGGTCTCTGCATCTGACAGGTCAACTTCACTGCCTTCTCGCTCTAAAATCCCTACAATTACTTCCGCTGCGGCCTTATTCTCAGCTTGCCAATGTTCAGGCAAATCCGCATACGAAGTGTTTGCGATGTCGACACTCTGTAGTACTCGATCCCCCCCCCGTAACATCCGCCTCGTTCTTCCACTTACTTCCTCCCTCTACTTCTACCTCTACTTTCACACGAGGGCGATAAGTTCCATCTTCATTACGAAAATTCTCATTACGCCACTGGTCGTGAAACTCTGAACCTAGCTCCGCCACTGCACTATTTCGTATTTCAATCATCTCTGGACTGTCTTTTGTTTCAGGACTATCTGTAAGATTGTACTCAGGTGTTAATTTGTTTGGCATAACTTCCTCTCGTTATGTTGTTTAACATAAGTATGTCATAAGCAACATAATAACGCAAAGTAAAATCGCCAACCAAAGAGGAGAATTACATAACCAATCGCCAGACCCTTCACATCAACAAATTATCCCTAATAGCACTTAGGTAGGACTTTGCTTTTCTCAAAAAACCAACTAAACTTGGTAATTCCGAGTCTCTAGTATGTGAATATTGACCCAGTCCCCCCGACATGCTAATGTTTACATAGAGTGTAAACAAAAACATCATCTAAAACTATCTGCGAGAGAAAGTTTGTTTTTCTCATGCGAACGCTAAATAGAAAGATATTAACTAGATTGCCGTTTATTACTGGTGTGGGAGTGATAGTGTTCGCCTCACTACAGACATTAGCTGTCAATTTAATTAATCCAAACTATACAGCTACCGCACTATCTATTACATCCATCACTTCTGAGTATGGCCCTGTTGCTGGTGGGCAGACTGTTACTATTACTGGGGATTTTGGAGTATCTGCTAATCCGCAAATATCAGCTGGCAACAATCATACTCTCGCCCTAGATAGTAATGGGCAACTCTGGGCATGGGGATATAATTGGCTGGGTCAATTCGGCAATGGAACAACAACTAGTAGTAGTATTCCAGTCGCTATAGATATGTCTGAGACCTTTGCCGATAGAAATATTGTACAGATAGTGGCATCTTGTAACGAACATTCACTTGCCTTAGATAGCGAAGGTCAGATTTGGGCATGGGGGTGGGGTTCTGAAGGTCAACTCGGTAATGGAACTAACACCAGTAGTAACGTGCCAGTCGCAGTAGATATGACTGGAGCTTTAGCAGGAAGAACTATTATTCAGGTAGCTGCCGGCTGGGGTCACTCACTAGCACTAGATAGTGAAGGTCAAGTATTTGCGTGGGGTAGTAATTGGTATGGTCAACTTGGCGATGGTACGAATACTAGTAGTAATGTCCCGGTTACTGTAGATGTTTCTGGTATGTTCGCTGGGAGGGATATTATACAGATAGCAACTGCTAGTGCTCACTCACTTGCTCTAGATAATGATGGCAGTATATTTACATGGGGGCGGGGTATAGAAGGACAACTCGGCAATAATACAAACACTGGCAGTAACGTGCCAGTCGCAGTAGATATGACAGGTGTACTTGCTGGTAGTGATATTGTGCAGGTAGAGGGTGGTGGGAGTTTCAGTTTCGCCCTAGATAGTGCCGGTAGAGTCTTTTCATGGGGATGGGGGTTAAATGGCGAACTTGGTAATGGTGCGAGTGTTAATGTTAATATCCCAACTGCTGTAGATATATCTGGTGTATTAGCTGGAAGAACTATTGTGCGGGTAGCATCTGGTAGACAACATGCGCTTGCTATAGATAGTGAAGGACAGATTTTTACATGGGGACTCAACAGCAGTGGTCAGCTCGGCAATGGCACAATAGGCGGCATTTACAATACTCCAGTTGTGGTGGATATGACAGGTGTACTTGCTAGTAGTGATGTTGTTCAAATAGCGGGTGCTTTTGGGAGCGGTTTGGGTCGCTCTGTTGCTCTGGATAGTGAAGGAAATGTGTTTGCTTGGGGTAGTAATTGGAATGGTCAACTTGGTAACGGCACTAGTGGCTGGAATGCCTATAGTGCTGTTCCTGTATTTATCATGAACCTAGGAGTTCCTACCAACCCCATCCAATCCGTAACTCTCGGCGGTCTCTACTGTACAAATATTCAGGTAATTGACCCTAATACAATCACATGTATAGTACCAGCTCATCCAGCAGGAACAGTAGACGTGGTAGTTAATACACTACATGGATCAGCTACTCTATATCAGGGATATACCTATGTAGACATTCCTGATGTGCCGAATACGGGGCATGGGATGGCTTAATCCAACTTATTTCTGTTTCTTCAGATACGTCAGATTCACAGCTTACCTTGTTGAGAATATTATTCTACGTTTCGAAAACAGTTTTACACTTATAAGTTATATTAGTTAGTCTGATGAATCCTCCAGCACCGATCAGCGGAAGTAAGAGGATTGATAAAAGTGAATTAAACCAAAAAACCCCACCTCAAATTTTTTTGGGCAGGGTTTAAGTAAGAGCTTAATGGTGGTCCTCTCTGGCGTTAATTACAAAAATTTGCTAACACTAGTGGACTACTGTCATAATAATATCACACAAACCGATAATGGCAAAAATCTAGCCGATATTTACCCTCGCGCGACCAAGCGGCTCATCCGCCAGCACCGACCATTTACCGAGTCCGAAAAGCTCGCCATTATCGCCGATTACAAACAAAGCGCGATGGCTAAAGAACTGGTCGAAAAGTACGGCCGCCACCGCGCCAACATCAACAAGATACTGACCGACCACGGCATCACCCTCCGCCGCATCAACCCCTCCACGCGCGGCAAGGAGGCCGAAATAGCACGACTCTATCGCTCTGGCCTCAGCATCGCCAAAGTCGCCAAGCACTTCGGCATCAGCCAAACGCCTGTCGTCAAATGCTTGCAACGGCAGGGGGTTGAGATGCGGGCGGCTGGGAGGAGGTAGTCATTCTTTATGTTAAAATATCCCTATGAATAAGGTCGTCGTCAAGCTAGAAAACTGCTACGGGATAAAGAAGCTCGACCGCACCTTTAAGTTCGCTGAACCTAACAAAAGTGCTTATTCTATATACGCAACCAATGGGTCAATGAAGACTTCCTTTACAAAAACGTTTGATGACTTCAGCGCTGGGCGCGAATCGTGCGACATGATTTTTACTGACCGGAAAACCGTGCGCGAGATTAAAGGCCCAGATGGCAACGACTTGAATCCAGCCTCGATTTTCGTCGTCAAGCCATACGATGAGGGCTATTCGTCGGGCAAGACGTCAACGTTGCTAGTGAACAAGAAGCTCAAGGACGAATACGATAAGATTTGGGCAAACATCAAGGCACTGGAAGCGGAGCTCTTAAAGAGCCTCGTAAAATCGTCAGGCCGTAAAGATGCGGACGAAGAGGTATCGGAAGTATTTACTGGCACAAGCGGGAAATTTCTCGACTCTGTCCAACGCGTAAAAGGCGAAGTAAACGACGGTAAAGCCGCTATTTTTAGTGGTGCATCGTATAAGATCCTATTTGATGAAAAGGTTGCCAAAATCCTCGGTGACATACAGCCAGAGTTGACAGATTACATTGCTCGATACAACGACCTCGTTGACCAGTCGAAATACTTCAGGAGAGGAGTATTTAACCACACCAACGCCGCTACTATCGCTGACACCCTAGTCAAAAACGGGTTCTTTGACGCCTCGCATGCAGTCACATTGTCAGGCGGCGGTGGGAAGAGCGAGATTACATCCCAAGACGAGCTTAAAACTGTTATCGAGGGTGAATTACAAGAAATACTGAAGGACGAAAAGCTACGCAAAGCGTTCGATAAGATAGATAAAAAACTAACTGGGAATCAGCAGGTTAAAGATTTTCGCGACTACATCACAGAGCATCAGGAGTATATCGCAGAATTAGCAAGCACCAACCACTTCAAGCAGAAAATATGGATTGACTACTTTAAGGCGCATCTGGCTGAATACAATAACCTCGTCAAGGCCCATGATGATGCGAAGACAGAGCTAGACAAGATCCGTAATCAAGCAAATAAAGAGCGTACCCGCTGGGCGGATGTCGTCGATATATTCAACTTGCGTTTCAATGTTCCCTTTGTCCTGAGCGTCGACAACCAGAGCGATGTGATTCTTGATGGAATATTACCATCCCTGAGTTTTGAGTTTAAGGATGAGACGTCGCAGAAAACCATCAAGCGCGAAGAACTTCTTCAGGTTTTGAGTGTCGGTGAGAGAAAAGCCTTATACATCTTAAACATCCTGTTCGAAGTAGAAGCGCGTAAAGATTTAGGCGAAGAAACCCTGATGATAGTTGACGACATAGCCGACTCCTTCGACTACAAGAACAAATATGCGATTATCGAGTACTTAAAGGATATATCTGAGATAAGCGGATTCTACCAGATTGTGCTGACGCACAATTTTGACTTCTTTCGCACAATCCAGTCCAGGTACATACCGCGAGACTACTGCCTGATGGTTGACAAGAGTGCTGGTGGCGTTTCGTTAGTAAAAGCAGATTATGTAAAAAATCCTTTCAAGCATTTCCTCGAGACATTATCGACGGTGACGAACGATGCTATGCTCCTATCATTGATACCATTCATGCGCAATATCGTCGAGTATACAGAGGGTGAAAAGAGCGCTAACTTTTGCACTCTCACATCCGTTCTCCACATCAAAGATACTACACCAACCGTCCAGGTTAAAAACATAAAGGAAATGGTGAAGAATGTCTTCGACAAAGATATAAAAGTCGGCGACGAAAACAAAAATGTTGCCGACCTGTTCATAGAAGTCGCTGACACTATGGTGAAAAATACTAAGTCCCTGAGCCTTGAGTGCAAAATCGTCCTCTCGGTCGCCATCAGATTGAAATCCGAACAATTTATGATAGATAAGATCGCCGACCCTGAGTTCTTAAAATCGATAACCGGCAACCAGACGGCCGCCCTATCTGACAAATACTTGGAAGGCGAAACGGCTGCGGACTGTATCGGTACAATCAAACGAGTAAACTTGATAACTCCACAAAACATACACCTCAATTCGTTCATGTACGAACCGATCCTGGATATGTCAGATGAAGAATTAAAGACTCTATACAAGGATGTGGTGAGCCTCAAATAGCACGTGTCGCTTGTCGTCAACTGTGCTCGCCAGCGTGTACGCGGATGTGTTATAATATACTCATGTACGGAACACATGCACAGCAACTATTTGACGAACTACAAAAGCACGGCATAATTGGCGCGACCGGTAGGATTAGTGTCGAGCTTCTAAACGTGGAGTGTGATGTGAATGAGAAAAGTGCCGTTGGTGACCTACTTCAGGAATGGCTTGGCGCATGGATGACTGAGGTTGGCTTCTACCACAGGACTGGTCCTAATACACAGGAGTTCCCTGATTTCTACTTGGGCGAAACGGACACCGCTGATCTACTAGAGGTAAAGTCGTTTAATTTTAATGCTACACCAGCCTTCGATGTCGCCAACTTTGATGCGTATGTACGAAGCGTAACCGAGAAAGCATATCGTATCGATGCTGACTACCTCATCTTTGGTTATACCTTGACGGAGCATGGCTTAAAAGTTGAGCAAGTTTGGCTGAAGAAAATCTGGGAAATAACCTGCCCTAGCGAGGCGTACGCCCTGAAGACGCAGAACAAACAAAGCAAGATTATCAACATCCGCCCTTATGATTTCAAGAATATGTCCCGCGGCTTCCAGCCATTCGCTAACCGTCGAGAGTTTGTCGAGGCGATTAGGCTGACGCTGGCAAGCTATCCAATGCGAACAATGCCGGCTCAGGATTGGATTGAGGCTGTTCAGACAAGTTATACCGGGACTCGTCCAGGAAGCTCGCTCTGACAACCCTGTCGCCGATAAGTCGAATAGCGTTTATGCTCACGGAGTTGCCCAGCAGGTCAAAAGCGTCTTTATAAGAAACTGGAGAGAGATCATAGTCTTCTGGAAATCCGAAAAGGCGTAACCCTTCACGGGTGGAGAGGCGTCTGAAGCCGCTTTTGTCGACGACCGCCATCTTCGTTACATCCATCGCAACTAAAGTCGGGGTCAAGTCGTTTGGGTCTAGGATATTGCTTATATCAAAACTCAGTTTACCCGCAACGATGTTATAGCCACGCAGATCCTCTCTATCGGAAGCCTGCTTCGGCGTCTCGAAAGAGAGGTATTTCTTCTCGACGAGATCGTCTAGTGTGCTCTTCAATTTCACAATGCTCTCCTTACTGTTGTCGATAGCGCCCAGGTGGAAAGATACTATATCATCCAAAGTGAGAGGCATGCCGTCAGACCATTTTATTCCCTTCAGCTCCGCCCAATCCTTTCGGCGTCGCTGACGAAGGATTGCTTCGAGGAGGGTCTTTTGCTCATCAGACACCGCACCCTTAAGTTCAACGTCCCAGCTGTGGATGTTGTTTTTACCACCACGCTTATCTTTAATCTGCTTACCGACTAGATCTTTGACCTCATATTTCTCTAGCAATTTCTTAGCGAGAGGCTTGTCGATATAAAGCGACTTGTCAGCCTCTGCTTCTAGAATATCTCCCAACTTGGACGGCGACCGTGGAATGTCATCCAAATCTATGTAGCCATCAAGCGACCCGACGATATAGATCCTTTTGCGTTTTTGCGGTACGCCATGATTACTTGCATCGAGCAGTTCCCAAGAAGTTTTATAGCCCAAGTCTTCCAAATGAGACAGTATAGTCTCCAGTGTACGCCCAATAGGTTTTGCCTTATCAACACGGTCGTGGGTAACTAGACCCTCAACATTCTCTAGTAAGAATGCTCGTGGCTTTTTCTCGCGCAAGATTTCTTCGATAGTAAAGAACAGCGTCCCTCTGGTATCTAGAAAGCCTTTTCGTGAGCCTGCCGAGCTAAATGGTTGGCAAGGAAACCCAGCAAGTAATACATCAAAGTCTGGTATGTCTTTAGGGTCAACCTGTGTGATGTCTCCATGAATCTCATCTCCTGGGAAGTTCTTTGAATAAACAGAGATAGCGTGCGGTTTAATTTCAGAGGTAAAAACGCATTTGCCAGAGAGATCATTCCTCTCGAGCGCCTGTTCTAGACCGATACGGATACCTCCCAGTCCAGCGAACAAATCGATATATCTAACCGTTTCCCGCATATATTTTGATTATACCATAAGCGACCGAAGAAAACTAATGAATCTCCCCATAAGAAATCGTGAAAATTCTAGATTCTCCCGCCGTCAAAACCAATGTATTCCCACCACCCCCAACAGATGAGCCACCTGTCGGGACAACCTCCAAACACCCCTATAATCGCCCTTCGACTGCATTTGACTTCCATGCTATCTTGAGACCAGCCCGCGCATAACGCCGGCAGAAAGGAGGTTCGCATGAATAGAGCTAATAGTCACAATCGTCCGACGCTACGTCTTTTGCTGTCTGGCCACCAGACGAGAAGCACTACTGGTTTAGCGCACGAGCGGAGCGACACTCATATATCTTTTATATATGCCACCCATCGGGACAGGCATCACCACAGGGGGCTTAGTCCCGATGGGATCCGCCCCCGACAAACCAAAATAATCCCAAGGGAGCTCCTATTATATAGGACTCTGGACAGACATCTCGGAGGCAGCTTTGGCTAGTCCCACCAAGAAGCGACCGCGAGGTCGCCCAAGGACTAGCAATGGTGTGACGATATTCCCCGTCCGCCGAAATCCTGATATTTCAGAGATTTCTCGGGCTTTTATCGAACTGGGGCAGTATTTTTCAGAGAAGCGCGTTAAAATGAATCAGAAAGGGGCGAAAAATGCTGGACTTTAATCAAAATCCAAGGTTGAATGGGAGTGCGATGGAGAACAAAACACCGATGTTAAATCTGAAACGAGCAGTCTCGTACTTGCGCGTCTCAACCCGCGACCAAGCGGAGCGAGACGGCGAAATCGACGGCTACTCCATACCAGCTCAACGCGAGGCTAATAAGGATAAGGCGTTGTCACTAGGCGCTGTGGTCGTCAAGGAGTTTTCAGACAAGGGCGCATCCGCCAAATATGCCAACCGCCCGGGTCTGCAAGATATGTTGGAGTATATCAAAGACCCCGACAACGAAATCTCCTATGTTATCGTCCACAAAATCGACCGCCTGGCTCGCAATCGCGAAGATGACGCCACGATTAGTCGTATTTTCCGAGTCAGGCATCAAACTCATCTCGACTAGCGAGGGTATCGACAATACGCCAGCCGGCATGATGATGCACGGCATCCTCGCCACGATGGCGGAGTTTTACAGTCAGAACCTCGCCCGTGAAGCTCTCAAAGGCATGGCACAGAAAGTAAAGAAAGGCGGCACGGTCGGCAAAGCACCCCTCGGCTACAAAAATGTCCGCTATGTCGACAGTAACGGTCGTGAGGTGCGGACTGTCGAACTAGACGACGAGCGAGCGCCGTTCGTCACTGAGGCATTCAGGCTCTACTCGACTGGCAAATGGTCGATCCATAATCTCGCCATCGAGCTTGCCGACCGCGGATTCACCACCTCGCCGACTCCTCGCAAGCCCAGCAAGCCAATTAGCGAGAAATCTCTCAACCCGCTGCTACAAAATCCCTACTATCTCGGTAAGGTCAAGTTTCAAGGCGTACTGCACGATGACAAACACGCCAAACTAACAGATGAAATAACTTTTAGAAAGGTTCAAGAAGTAATGAAAAATCACCAAAACGGCGAGCGCAAGCGCATCAACGACCACTATCTCAAATCCACTGTCTACTGCGGTGAATGTGGCAGTCGGCTCATCATCAACGCCAGTAAGTCACGGAGCGGCACATATTATCTGTACTTCGTATGTATCGGCAGACAGTCCAAGCGGACGAGTTGCCAGCAAAAGGCGATCCTCACCTACGAGATCGAGGATCAAATCACCGAATACTACAAGCAAATCGAGTTCACGGAGGAATATTGCGAACAACTCCGTAAACAAATGGTCGCCGACATAGCCAAGCAGAAAGCACTGTCCACCAAGAATCGCGACGAACTGCGTCGGGAGCGGGACAGGCTGAAAGACAAACAGCGCAAATTACTCGAAGCTTATTATGATAATGTTGTCAACAAAGACCTGCTCCGAGAAGAACAAGAAAATATCACGAAACAACAAACGAATATCGATGCCCAGCTGGCGATAGCGGAGGACGAATACGACATAGTCGAACAACAGCTAATGGCAACACTCAAACTGATTGGCAACTGCCACAAAGCCTACCAATCTGCTCCGCCGAATATACGACGGGCATTCAACCAAGCCTTCTTTGAGAAAATCTATGTCAGCCCCAATAAAGCCGATAGTACAAAAGTTATCATCTCCGCTGATCTCGCCGAGCCATTCCACAGCACAGTAAAAAACCATCACCTTCTTAAGAGCAATGGTTGGAGTCAGGATGGTCTGGTGGGGGCGGCTGGACTTGAACCAGCGGCCAATCGGTTATGAGCCGACTGCTCTAACCACTGAGCTACGCCCCCAATAGGAAAACTATACCATGTTAATTTTACTCATTCTCGGAAAACCTCAAGTAGACTTGGTTTCTCTCTCGAATATTTGAATTATAGCATAGATCGGCTGGTGGGTTTTGATATAATTGAAGTATGAACGGAATGCGTACAAAAATTCGGAAGACTTGGTATCGGGTGAAGCGGGACTTTTTGACGACACAAAATGTAGTGATGATAGTAGCGATCATGTTGGGGCTGAATTGGACGTGGTCAGCAATTTCGACGATGCATAGGAATTATGATCTACAGAGGCGGATTGAGAGTATGAGGCGAGAAGAAGTCATTTTGGATCTTGAGACGCAAGCTCTAGAGCATGAAGCGGCTTTTTATCAGTCGCGGGAGTTTCAGGAGTTGGCGGCGAGGGAAAGATTAGGATTAGCGAATCCTGGAGAGAGAGTGTTACTTTTACCGCCGAATAGTGAAGAAGCGACAAACAGGCACTCAGTAGTAGATATGAGTGAAAGCGAAGGAGAGAGTAATTTATACCAATGGATGACGTTTCTGTTTGGTGGAAGCGCTAGAAATTAGGACTTAACTGGCAATAATGTACGTACTATAAGTATAGATACAGCTATAACTCCGACCACTCCAAATACTACACCTAAAACCCGCAAATTAACATCAGTTATCTCCGAGCTTGTCACTCCGTACCCAGTATTTGGTACTCCAGGCAATTGGCCTAACTGGTCTCCGTTACTTCCACCTCCTAACAGTTCATACTGTGCCACAAAAGTAGTGTCAGCTACTATAACTACGTCATCTATTTCATCATAAGATACAAATACCCCAGTAGTAGACTCTCCTATAAATTTCAACCAGCCTATAAATATATATTTCGTATCTGAATAATCTACTTCTGGCACTTCTTGCGGATGCCAGTGTGGAGAAATAGCACTAGGGCCAGAGATAGTAATTGACTCTTCTCTCAGGTCAGGCGCGCCTACACCAGTAAATATCCCTCGTGATTTGTCTGTAATATATGTGATAATCAAATCTACTTCTGCTACCGACCCGAATACGTAGTTAATGTCGAAGTTATTGATAGGATGATTAAATACAGATGTCGACGCGAACGAGAGAGGTATTCTATACGCAATATTCTCTAATTCTGCTGGTGGATTAAATGCTCCATTTCCAGCCCAGTTGCCTGAGAATATTACATCTTCACTAAGCGTAATACGGAGATAGCGCATTGGAGACGTAAGAGGAGCAGTTGGGATAGTGGCTAGGTAGGTAGTGATACCTGCTACATAGATGCCACCACCGTTGAAGGTAGCGATATTACTCAAGAAAGCGCCAGAATGTCCTATGAAGTGAGTACCAACAGCAGACCGATAGATACCCCCTCCTCGGAGAGCTGAGTTGCCACTAATTAAACCGTTTATCATAAAAAACTCAATAGTACTCGTAGCCGTCGCACCCCATATATGCACCCCGCCTCCACGTTCTGCCGAGTTATTATTAATATTACCACCATACATATTAAACTTTGTATGATGGTTAGCTGCACCAACTACAGACACTCCACCGCCATTTCCGTCATTAGTGGCATTTACGCCAGTAGCGCCTATTGCGGTTGCTTCATTGTATGATATTGTGCCACCCTTTAGATTAAATATTGCATTACTTGTCACATGAACTCCACCGCCACGTATTGCCTGATTACCCTTAATATACCCGTCATTCATTGTGAAAACTGACCCCGCCCTACCAACGAACACTCCACCGCCACCCAAAACATTTACATGAGCAGCGACAGTAATCGATGAAGTACATGTATTACGATGAATAGTGCCTCCGTTCATAGTAAACGCTGCTGCGCCTGAAACATGAACTCCGCCACCAGCTGGGAGAGTAGAGTTGTCACGAATTTCCCCATCTTCCATAATGAAACTACTTCCCGTTTCGCCTACAAACACTCCGCCGCCGCCACTCAGATGTACAGAATTGTCAGTAGGAATAGCGTTAGTAGTGGTACTGTTACTAATAATCCCTCCATTTTTCATAACAAACATACCGCCATTGCTGACATTTACGCCACCACCTCTAGCACTGGTTACATTACCCCTTACTTCGCCGTAATGCATTATAAATAAAGGATTTCCAAATGTCTCATATGTGCTCCATGTACCAGTTAGGCGTGCATTACCTAAATATACACCCCCTCCAGTACCTAAGGCAGTGTTATCAAGTATGTCACCATAGTACATAACAAAGACTCCAGCACCCAGCACACTCACGCCACCACCATCACCATGAAGACCTATTATGTGTCCACTCATATCGGATCCGTTGCCAGCATTATTTCTAATCACGCCACCGTTCATAGTAAAGGTAGAATCCCGGATACCAACACCTCCACCACGTCTAGCTGCATTATTTCTAATCACGCCACCGTTCATATCAAAAGCTGCACCATTTTCTAAATAAACACCGCCACCATGCCCTTCACCTAGGTTGAAAACTCGATTACTACTGATCTCGCCATCATTCATAATGAAAATAGCACCGCTCCCACTTACACGCACTCCGCTTCCCCCGTGACCGTTTGCAGTTCTATTGCCAGTAATCACTCCTGCATTCAGTATAAATTCTCCACCATCAATAATGTGAATTCCTCCGCTAATACCCACAGCACTAGCATTAGGGTCTATCCTGGTTAGAGTAACTACACCCATCCCCTGTTCTTCTTCCAGCGCAAGGCGGCCACTTATAATAAAATGTCTAAAGTTTCCCTCAACATACAACGTCACTCCATCATTATCTCCAGACACTAAGGTTACATCTACACCCGAAGGAACATTAATAGCTCCGTTCGTAATATTAATATCATTCATAACTCTAATGGTTCTGGTTCCTGCCTTTTCTGCGTAATATATAAGATCTACTAGATTGTTTACTTCCACAACCTCTCCGCTGAGTTGTATAGTATTTATTGCCCCTACCTCTATTGAGCTAGATATATCAGTAAGAATAGTCTGTATCGAAAATACAGCTATCGTCGCTACAGATACTGCAAAACATAATCTAGTAATTGAACTACCGAACCTATTAAAAGTGTCAGCTACCCGCATTTAAAATATCTTTCTCTCGCAAATCACTTTTATACCAGAAAACTTTACAAGTTTCCATACTCTATACAGTAAACACTAACATAATATAAAAGCTCACGCAATACTTATTATCAACCACTCTCTCAACATTTACTTAGCTAATATCTTACTGCAGTTTTTTGCCATTATCGGTTTCTGTGATATTATTTTTACAGTAGTCCACTAGTGTTAGCAGTTTCTGTAATCAACACTAGAAAGGACCACCAAACTTAATATGATCTTATTAATAGTCAAAGGTTACCCCGGGGTTGGTAAATCCACTCTCTCAAAGAAATTCGCTAAAAAGCACGATTTTGCCCTGCTCCAACAAGACCATTTTTGGTTCGGACTCAACCCTTTCACGATGAACCTCCGCTCCACCCGCCCTATCGATCGCCAAATCGGCTTCAAAAACCTCCTTTCTACCGCCAAAAACTATATTGATGCCAAAAAACCTATCCTCACCGAAGGCGCTCTCCTCATCGACGCTCCAGGTGAACCACCAATCATTCCTAGTCTCATCAAACTCGCAGACAAACACAATTACCGTATCGTTATAATCACTCTCCAGACAAAAGACAATGTTCGCAAAAACCGCCAAAGAAAACGCGGCTACGTCCTCCGCCCCCACATCGACAATCGCCTCAAAAAATCCGCCACAACCCAATTCGCCGACCTCGCGTCCACCACTCTCGACACTTCAAAGCTCTCCATTAAAAAGAGCCTCGAAGCCCTCGAAAACCTAGTCTTCCCAAAACAGCCTTAACCAAATCCTACGCCAAAAGCAACCCAAGCATCACAGGTAGCGTCACGACCGACATAATCGTACTAATCACCACTAATTCACTCGCACTCACAGGATCGCCACCATATTTCTCTGCAAATAACCCCAGGCTCGTAGCTGTCGGCAGTGCCTGGATCAAGACCAAGATATTCCTCACCTCCATCGGTACTCCTAGCGCCCACAAAATCACCCACGTTAATGCCGGACCTACCGTTAATTGCACCGCCGCCGTAATAAACAGTCGCCTCTTCTTAATTAGCTTTTTAATCTCCGCTCTCGAAAGCATATATCCGATACAGATCAACGACAACGGTGTCATAATCTGTGCTACTGTCCCGATAGTCGAATTAAAAATCTCTGGCAACCCCGTAGATGTCACAAATAGCGCACACCCTACCATCACCGCGATAATATTCGGGTTTAGCAGCGTACTCACCAGCATCTTCCCATCGAACTTCCCCTTCATCAGATACACTCCATAACCAAACAACGCTATATTAAACGGAATAATAAACCCACAGTACGGCATCATCGCCTCTTGCCCGAAAATCGTCAGCACTAGCGGTAGCCCCAAAAACGCTGCGTTATTAAATATCAATGCAAACTGACTTTCGCTTCTCGCATATCGACCCGCTTTAGGTAACGTCCATTTATTGAAAAACAGCTTCCCAATCACCGCCAACGACAAAAGCACTAACGTTCCGCCACCTAGCCCCATCAAAAAACTATTCAACGCCTCCCGATCAAATTCCTGTGGAAACGCTCCAAAAAGTGCTGCCGGCATAGCTACCATCAGCAGAATATTAATTAACTGCTTATTCGTCCCTTCGGAAATCCACTTTGCTTTTCCGAGGAAAAAACCAAGTACCATTATTAAACCTACCGTCGCTAATCTCGAATAGAACACACCTAAATCATCCACGTCCTCATTCTATCATACCGCCCACACGTTACAAAAAAGATACACCCCCTACGGAAGTGTATCCCTCGCTAGTTTATTAACAAAACTATTTCTTCTTCGAAACTGTCAAGAACCCGTTTCGTGGATTCTCGTTCACTACGCGATCTGCTGGTAGGTCTGTTGGTGTACCTTTCGCGTTCTTCTCTACTTTCGCAAAGAAGAAGATCGTCTGTGGCTTGCCGCCACGTAGAGTCACCTCTTGCTTATGCAAGAAATATTTCACACCCTTGGAATTAGTATGACTGTAAGCCATGATATTTTGCTTCCTCCGTTAAATACCTTGTGACTCTAGGTTATCCCCTTATCGCAACCGTGTCAATAGCCTTTTTAACTAAAACCTCTCCTATTTCAGTATTTTTCCCTAGTCTTTTGCGTTCATCAACATGATTTTGAGACTAATTATTACCACTATCCTCCACAGAATCACCACTGTCAAAAATATACAAAACAATATCACAAACCCCGTCAAGCTCGGTGTCCAAATTGGTGATATATAACTCAGTCGATATAGTTCTGTTCTCGGTAATTGCACTTCAGGCATCGCATAATCCAGCGCCGCAAAGTTCGACAATTCCCTCTCGATACAGTCAAAATACGGCTGCGAATACCCCCATCCAAACCTTTGTGCTAACGGATCACAAATATCCGCCACTAGTCGAAAAATATTTCCGTGCGGATTATCTATCGAAGTGTATTCACGCGCCCTCTCCAACACCTCCCGGGCATCTCGTTCATACTGGTGTACCAAATGAAATTCCCCCGTATTTGCATTCATATGCGTCAAAACATACCGTCTTAGGGTCGCTAGATTTCTCTCTAGTAGCTCCCGATCTCCTGCTTCATCCGCATCCAGTACTGCCTGTCGCCTCTGTACCATTCCGATATGATCCAATCTCAAAAGCGTCGCCCCCACAAAACACATCAAAATCAAAATCACCACCAGTTGCCACGTCCTGAGTTTTTTTACTCGTTTAAGTTTCTGTCGAATTTTCTTCTTCACGTCGCGCTAATCCACCCTCTCTTTCCTATATTTTACCACATCCAAAAAACAACTCCCTTACAAATCTATGCTACAATTACTTCCATTAAAGGAGGTTTATGAGCAAAAATACTTGGATTATTCTATCTGTCATCTTATTACTTTTCGGTGGACTAGTTTGGTATCTCACCAGAAACAACACAGAAGTCGACCTTTCTGACATTGATCACTACAACTTTATCTCTGGTATCGAACAAAATGGCGAAATCGCCGATCATATCCGTGGCAACCCAAACGCTCCCGTTGTGATTATTGAATATAGTGACTTTCAATGTCCCGCCTGCGCCTCTGCCGCACCCCGCATTCGCGCTATCCTCGAACATTACGACTACGACCAAGTTGCCTTTATTGTCCGCAACTTTCCCCTCGCTAACATGTTCCCAAATTCCCGTGCCGCCGCTGCATCAGCCGAAGCCGCAGGACTCCAGGGACACTTCTGGGAGATGCGCGAACTCCTCTTCCGCAATCAACGCATCTGGTCTGGTGCTAGCGCACAAGATCGCGACGCTATTTTTGCTGGATATGCCGCCGAACTCGGCCTAGACACCGAGCGCTTCTCTGCTGACGTCCGCCTCTCTACTATCAACACCAAAATCAACTTCGACCAGTCCCTCGGCCGCGAAAAAGGTGTTTCAGGCACTCCTACTTTCTTTATCAACGGCACTCGTGTCGAACCAGCTGTCGCCGGCAGCGACGAGCGCTTCCGCGACCTCATCGACTCTCTCCTTCGCAGCGCCTCCGAATAGTCTCTAGGCTACACCTACTCTCTCACAAAACATCCAATTACGTGGTCGTTCACCATTCCTGTCGCCTGCATGAACGCATAAATTATCGTCGAGCCGACGAACTTAAAGCCTCTCTTTTTCAAATCTCGACTAATCCGATCTGAAATCTCCGTCGTCACAGGAATATCCTCTAATTTCTCCCACCTATTCATAATCTGCTTCCCATCCACATAGCCCCAGATAAACTTACTGAAACTCCCATACTCTTCCTGGATCTCCATAAACAATTTCGCGTTCGTCGTCGCCGACCGAATCTTTAGCCGATTCCGAATTATTCCTTCATTCACGACTAGCTCCGCAAACTTCTCCTCACCATATTGCGCCACTTTTTCCACATTAAACCCATCAAAAGCCTCCCTATACGCCTCCCGCTTCCTTAGTACTGTAATCCAGCTCAACCCTGCCTGCGCCCCTTCCAAAATCAACATCTCAAACAACCTCTGATCATCATATACTGGTCGTCCCCACTCCTCATCATGATACTTTACGTATAGCTCATCATCTCCCGCCCATCCACATCTCTTTTTCTCTGTAATCTCACTCATAATCACAATTATACACCCAAACAAAAACAAGCCCACTTCTAGGCCTGTTTTCGCTAAAAACTCTTTTCGCATTCTCCGCCGATCATTTGAGTCACTTCAGATGCTATAGTCCATCACATCCACATGATCAGCTTCAACGAATATTAAATTTCGATAAACTCCTGCCACTTAGCTGGCAGAATTTCCACTTTTATCTTCTGACGCCTCGCTGGTGCAACTTCAATAGAAATTGACATTGTTGGCTCCTGTTAAAATTCTGTCTTTACGTGAGAGGTGTCGACCTTAAAAAAATAAACCCCCACAAGAGACAAAACCAATACTACCAAACGCACCCGAGTCACGTCAACAAAATACACACTTCTATCGTGCTTGTACTTCACATATTATCTCAAAAAACCGATAGAAACAACTACTCACGTCACGATTGTATATTTCACAACAACCTAGAATGAAACAGACACCCAAAAGACAACAAAAATCACCAACGCCAACACTATTTTATACCACCCAAACATCTGCAAACTCCGCTTTTTCGTTAAATATTTCATCAACAAGCCAAGTACAATCACCCCACTCACAAAAGCCACCACATTCGACACCATCAACACCTCCCAGTTTTCATACATATACACCCGATTTTGACCGTCCACCACCATCCTCAACACCACTGCAATCATCACGGGTATCGCCGCCAAAAAACCATACTCCGCCGCCTCTCGGTTCCGCATCCCTGTTATTCGCCCTGCCACGATCGTCACCCCCGACCTCGACACTCCGGGTATTAGCGAAATCGCCTGCGCCGCCCCTACTAGTAGCGCCCTCTGCCAGCTTAACTCTTTCCCACTTTTCACTACCGACATTTTTGGTATCTTATCAATAAAAATCATCACCAACCCCACCACTACCAACATCACAATTACTACTCTCGCACCTCCAAACAGCCCCTCATCAAACATCCTCGCACACAACCATCCCGCTACCAGCATCGGTAGTGATGTAATTACCAAATTTCTAGCTAGTCGCCAGTCCTTTCTCTTAAAAATATCTCCCAACACCTCCCAGAGTTTCGTCCGAAAATAAACCAACAGCGCCGCCAGCGTTCCGATATTTATAAACTGCAAAAAGAAACCATCCCCTGCTCCCTGTAATACTTGTTGTACAATCAACAAATGCCCCGAACTACTCACGGGTATGAGTTCTGTCAAACCCTGAGTTAAACCTAAAACTACCGATTCTGCTATTGTCATCCCCGTATTTTACCACATCAAAAAACAACTCACACCGTCATGTTAATCATCTGCCACGAGACAATTACCTTAGTGTTACAGAAACAACGTCTTTCATCATCACATCCATCCCACTTCCACCAACTGATTGCATCACGCTCAGCGCCAAAATAGCCAGAGATAACAATATCATCACCGACCACCGCATTTGCGCCAGCTGCGTATCAGCCAACACGACTTTTTCTACACTTTTCTTTCCCATTGGTTTTTCTTTTTAGTTTACCTTCCGCTCATCATACACACCCCCACTACTAATTGCAAGCCCTTAGAAGCTAAAGTTTCATCATTACAATCCCCACTACTACCAACACGGTCGCTATTAAGTGGATCAAAATCTGCCTCCTTTTCAATTTCTCTCGCCCAAATCGCGGTATTAAAAGCGTTAGTCCTATCCCTAGACCAAATGTCAAAACCATCTGCGCCGATTGGCTCGTCACCGTCACTAATGCAATCGGAGCCGCCAAAAGCGCCGCCCTAAACAACATCTCCGCCATACTATCAAACATCTCATTCATCAACACTACTCGCATCTTGTGACTTCGCTGTTCCACCAAAAATTCTCGCACCACCCGCATCCAGTCTCTCCTCACTAGCCCCAGCAATACAATCGTCCCAAGCACTCCTAGCAAAAACCACACATATGCATCTTCGTAATATTCCACTCCTCGCCCAAACACTACAAAAATCACATCCCCCACAGCCCAGCCCAAACACGCTAATCCAATCAGTCCTCCCGTCTTTATCCCTAACTTAAATCCTCGCTTCGTCCGCGTTCCCGCAATCAAAATCATCGCCGCCACCAAAACCAAAACAAACGCTAGCCCCTGCAGTACCGAAATTCGCTCCCCTAATACTAAAACCCCCAACACCAGCGCCAACACTGGATAAGCCTGCATCAAAACCGTCGCCCCCGTCGTATCCTCCGTCTTCAACGCCTGATAATATGGCAACTGCACCACTATATGAATCACTCCCGCCGCTAAAAGCCCAAAAGCCGCCATCCCCGCACCACCAAATATATCCAGCCCCCGCCAAGCCACCATCACCCCTATACAAATAATCGCCGAAATCGCCCCAAACAAAACAAGTGGCGCAGGGTCGCGCTTCTTAAAATGTACATCCGTCAGATAATTATCCGTAAAAGCCGACAGCGTATACAAAATCGCCGACCCTATCGGTAATAGAATCCACCACATGCCCCAATTTTAACACACCAGCGCACAACTCCCTCTAGACATATAATCAAAAAGAGACTCTAAAAGAGCCTCTTTTCTTCAGCGAGTCTGGTCTAACTCACCACCTCACCTTCCACCGCCTCATCATCTTTCTTACTCTTCTTACTTTTACTTTTTTTCTTCCCACCAGCATCCTCAGTCTCTCCTTCATCGCCCTTAGCTGCTTCTTTTTGCTCCGCTTCGTACATCTTCGCCCCGATCGGCATGATCACATCTGTCAACGCTTTCGCCGCCTTCTCCAGCTCTTCCTTATCTTCAGATGACTGTGCTTTTTTCGCTTCTTCCACCGCCGCCTTAATCACATCCTTGTCTTTGTCCGAGATCTTATCCTTGAACTCATCTGGCATTTTTTCCGCCTGATAAATCGCATTTTCTAACTTCCCCTTCGCCTCCACAGACTCACGCTTCTTTTTATCTTCCTCAGCGTGCATCTCTGCATCTTTCTGCGCTTTCTCGATATCCGCTTTGTCCATATTTCCTGACCCCTGAATCGTGATCGACTGCTCTTTATTTGTCCCCTTGTCTTTAGCAGAAACATTCAAAATCCCATTCGCATCCAGATTAAACGTCACTTCAATTTGCGGCACGCCTCGTGGTGCCGGCGCAATTCCATCCAACACAAATGTCCCAAGCGACTTATTATCCGCCGACATCTCCCGCTCACCCTGAAGTACATGGATCTCTACTTGCGGCTGATTATCCGCATAAGTCGAAAAAACTTGACTCTTACTCGTCGGGATCGTCGTGTTTCGATCAATCATCGGTGTCCTCACACCACCTGCCGTTTCAATTCCCAGTGTCAGAGGCGTCACGTCCAGCAGTAGGATATCTTTCACATCCCCCGCAAGCACCCCACCTTGCACCGCAGCACCCACCGCCACGACCTCATCTGGATTCACGCCTTGCATCGGATCTTTCCCGAAAATCTTCTTCACCTTTTCCACCACCGCCGGCATCCTCGTCATCCCACCGACCAAAACCACCTCATTAATATCCGAAGTCTTTAATTTCGCATCCTTCAGCGCCTTCTGTACAGGCTCCTCCAGTCGATCAATCAAATCTCCGACCAGCTTCTCCAACTCTGTCCTCGTCAAATTCTTCTCAAAATGCTTCGGTCCATCCGCATCCGCGGTCAAAAACGGCAAGTTAATCTCCACCTGTGCCGCACTCGAGAGCTCTTTCTTCGCCTTCTCCGCCTCATCTTTCACTCGCTGCATCGCCGCCGCATCCTTGCGAATATCTACTCCCGACTCTTTTTTAAATTCATCACACAGATAGTTCACGATTACATTATCAAAATCTTCACCGCCGAGATGAGTATCACCGTTCGTCGACTTCACTTCAAACACCCCGTCCCCGATTTCCAAAACGCTCACATCAAACGTTCCACCACCGAGGTCAAATACCACGATAGTCTCGTCTTTCTTTGAGTCCATTCCATATGCCATCGCCGCCGCAGTCGGCTCATTCACAATCCTTTTCACCTCTAGTCCAGCGATCTTCCCTGCATCCTTTGTCGCCTGACGCTGCGAGTCATCAAAATACGCCGGCACAGTAATCACCGCATCCGTCACTTTTTCACCGAGAAAAGCTTCAGCATCCGCCTTGATCTTCGACAAAATCATCGCCGAAATCTCTTCAGGCGTGTATTCCTTCCTATCCATCTCCACCGCCACACCGTTACCCTTCTTTACAATCCCAAACGGCATAATTTCCTGATCTCGCTTCACCTCGTCATCACCAAACTTCCGCCCGATCAACCTCTTCACACCATAAATTGTATTCTTCGGATTCGTCACCCTCTGCCTTTGCGCTACTTTTCCGACCAGCCTTTCACCCTTTTTCGTCACCGCCACCACCGACGGCGTCGTCCGATCACCCTCCGCATTTATAATTACCTCTGGCTTCCCCGCCACCATATACGCAAACGCTGAGTTTGTCGTTCCCAGATCAATTCCGATAATTTTTCCCATTTTACTCTCCTTTTTCGTTATTTTTTGCCCTAAACAGGCATAATTTCTAATTCTATTCTAGCACTCATACTACATGACTGCCAATACCCTCAGTTTACACAAAGCTAGCACTCATGTCAATAGAGTGCCAACCACAAAATTCAAAAGCCCTACGAAGTCTGGTCCAACACCCGATTCGCCTGCCGCACCATCTGTCGCGCCTCGTCCGTCTTCACTACATATACCGTCGTCGCCGACCCTTTCGCGCTCACCACCTCAGCACTCCCTTCATTCGCCACCTCATCCACTTCTACCCCCAAATACCCCAGCCCCTCCATCACCGCCGTCCGCACCACCACACTTCTCTCCCCGATAGTCGCCGTAAACACGATCGCGTCTACCCCACCTATCACCGCTGCCATCTGCCCGATCGCTACCTTTATCTTCCGCACATACATCCCAAAAGCCAGCTCCGCTCGCTCATCCCCAGCACTCTTCGCTTCAATCAACTCCCTCATATCATCCGTCGACCCACTCACTCCTAACATCCCAGCTGATTTATTCAAATACTTCTCCAGTTCCTCATCGCTACCCAGGCCCAGCGCTCGCTTCACCGCCATCCCTGCTGCCACATCCATACTCCCCGCCCTCGTCGCCATCATCACACCCTCCAGCGGCGAATATCCCATCGTATTCTCTACGCTCTTCCCATTCAACACTGCCGTCACACTACTCCCACTCCCCACATGACAAACAATCAACTTCTCAGGCAAAACCCCACGTTCCTCCAAACTTTCCACCACACTCGCCACACTCAGCCCGTGATATCCAAACCTCTTAATCTCAAATTCATCCGCTAGCTCTTTATCAATAGCATAGTAATTCGCCGCATCTGGCTTCCCAGCATGAAACGCCGAATCACTCACACTCACCACCTTCGACTTTTTAAACGCCGCCGCCAGATATTCAATTTCCCGAGCCATATTTGGCGCATGTAGCGGCGCCCGCTCTTTCGCCACCTCCAGCCTCTCCACATACTCCGCATCCACAATATGATCTTTCGCAAAATACCCCCCCGGCGCCACCATCCTCACCACCACCGCATCTGGCTCTTCGCCTTCCTTCAAAACTCCCTCAGCCACCAAAACATCATGTAAAATCCCCACCACCTCTCCCAGCTCCTTCACTCCCACCTCCACACTCTTCCCATTTAGCCCACAAACAATCTCCCCATCCTCAAACTCAAAATGCAACGACGCCACCACCTCTTCCCCGCGATAAATCGCATACTTCCTACTCGAACTCCCCGGATTCGCCACAATTACCAACCTATCAGACATTCTCATCTCCTTTTCTTTTACCCAATTCTACCACACCTACCTCTATTGACTACCCCCCCCGACATGCTAATGTTTATATATAAAGATTGTGCAAGTATAATTTTTAAGTTCATATCAATAAGGGGGTTCGGTGCGATGAAAATATTAAAACATTATTTAATCAGACTATCATCTTTTACTGCAATAGCAGTGATGGTAGTTTTTTCAATACAAACGATCATACTTAATATGATTAATCCTACAGAGACCGCTACAGCACTCTCGATCACATCGATTACTCCAAACATTGGATCAATAGACGGTGGAGAATTAGTCACTATTACTGGGGACTTTGGGATACCTACTGATGTTCCGCTGAACATTGTGGAGATATCGGCTGGGACTAATCACACACTTGCCCTAGATAGTAATGGTCAGATTTGGGCTTGGGGAGCTAATGGTAATGGTCAACTAGGTAACGGCACTAATACGGCCAGTAGCGTTCCAGTTGAAGTAGATATGACCGGGGTACTTTATAGTAGAGATATTATACAAATAGTGGGCGGTGCTCCACATACACTCGCCCTAGATAGCGAGGGACAGATTTTTGCATGGGGACTCAACACCTCGGGTCAGCTCGGTGATGGCACAAACACCAATAGTAACATCCCAGTCGCAGTAGACATAACCGGAGCGCTTGCTGGGAGGAGGGTCGTACAGATAGCGGCCAGCCACCATGCTTCCCTCGCCCTGGATAGTGAGGGTCGAGTTTTCTCTTTTGGAGGAAACTGGAGTGGTCAGCTCGGTGATGACACAAACATAAATAGCAATATTCCAGTTGAAGTAGATATGACCGGGGTACTAGCTGGAAGGAGGGTCGTACAGATAGCAAGTGGGAATGAGCACTATCTCGCCCTAGATAGCGAGGGACAGATTTTTGCATGGGGACTCAACACCTCGGGTCAGCTAGGTAATGGTACTTTTACTAACAGTAGCGTTCCAGTTGAAGTAGATATGACCGGGGTACTAGCTGGGCGAGATATTGTGCAAATCTCAACCAGTACCAGTCACTCTCTCGCTCTAGATAGCGAAGGTAGGATCTTTACATGGGGGAATGGCGGGAGTGGTCAACTAGGTAACGGCACTAATACGGCCAGTAGCGTTCCAGTTGAAGTAGATATGACCGGGGTACTAGCTGGAAGGAGGGTCGTACAGATAGCGGCCGGGGGCGATCACACACTTGCCTTAGATAGTAGTGGTCAGATTTGGACTTGGGGGGGGAATGCTAACGGACAGCTCGGTGACGGCACTAATACAGCCAGCAACGTTCCAGTTGAAGTAGATATGACTGGTGTACTTGCTGGACGAGATATTGTGCAAATGACGACTGGGAATAGCTACTCTCTCGCCCTAGACAGTGAAGGTAGAGTTTTCGCATGGGGAGCTGGAGGAGCATTCGGTAATGGAACAAATACAGGGAGTAACGTTCCAATAGCTATTACCAACTTCGGACAAGGTTTAATAGATTCACTTGATCTTTCTGTAACTATGGGTGGTAGTCCTTGTACTAATGTAAGAGTAGTTAATCCAACTACAATAACCTGTATCACTCCAGCACATCCGGCAGGAGTAGTGGATGTTACTGTACGTACCCTACACGGATCAGTCACTCTATACCAGTCATACACCTTCATAGACTTACCAGACGTGCCGAATACGGGACATGAGAGATTGTAGAAGACAATTCCTGCGATGAAAAGTGGACTGCCGAACTAGCCACGCCGAAATACACTATTCGCACGTCCAGTTGAGTCTATAAGTGGCTGAACCCTATAAGAAAACCTAGTACCTTCAGAGACATCATCGCAACAATCGTCAATAATCGTCGCTACAGCAACATATCCTCCCCATTCTCCCGTATAAACGCCCCTTGTTCACGCAACTTCCCTTCATACTTCTCCACCAATCCTCGTACTCTCTCCTCATCCAACGCCCCCACCTCCATCGCCCGCCACCAAATCTCCATCGCCACTTGCCACCGGCTAGTCCCGTTCCGCACCTGCATATCATACGGCGTTGTTGTCGCCCCCTTCTCGTCATACCCCCTCAGACTCACCCGCCTCACATCTGTATAATTCCCCATTATCGCCCGCATCGTACTCGTATACCCATGGAAATTCATCACAATCGGCCGATCCACCGTAAACAGCTCGTCAAATTTCTCCTGGCTCAACTTAAACTCCGTCGTCCCAATCGCTCCATAACTCAACGCCGCCACCCCCACAAATCTCATCCGCACCTCAGGCGTCTCCGCCCGCACGATCTCCATCGCCCTCAGCGCCTCCGTACTCACATAATCTCCAGCCCCAGCCACCACCACATCCACCTCTCCATCATCACTCGCAAACCCAAACACACTCGCCCCACCGCCATTCGTCAGTTGCCATTTCGCATGTCCAGAATCAATCCATCGCGGCTCGTCCGTCTTCCCCGCCGTCAACACATTCACCACGTTCTTCGTCTTCAGACAAAACTCCATCGCCGCCGCAGTCGCCACATCATCCACGGGTAGCAATATATTCGTAAACCCGCTCGGCTTGTCCAGTAGTCCCGAAATAAAACTCGGATTCTGATGGCTATACCCATTATGATCCTGCCTCCACCCCACACTCGTCAAAATATAATTCAAACTCGCCACATCACCACGCCACTCCACATCCCGCGACTGCGCCAAAAACTTCACATACTGATCCACCATACTTGACACGATCGGCATAAAAGCCTCATAACTCGCCATCACTCCATTTCGCCCCGTCAACACATATCCCGCCATCACCCCCTGCAACGTCTGCTCGCTCAGTAGCTCCATCACACGCCCATCCTTCGCCAAGTTCTTATCCCACTCTTTTACATCCATCATCCACGACCGATCCGCCACCTCATAAATCGCCCCTAGCTTATTACTCTCCGTCTCATCAGGACAAAAAAACCTAAACTTCTCCTGATTTTCCGCCATCACACCCCTGAGATACTCCCCTACCGCTTTCATACTCGACTTCCGCTCCACTCCCGCCTCAACTTCTCGCACACCATCAATCCCTGGCACTACTAACTTCTCATCCACAAACTTCCGCCCAAAAGTATGCCGATTCCGTCCCATCCGCACCCCTTCATCTGGCAAAACCCTCTCCAAAAATTCCCCAAATCCATCCTGACCAAACAACTCCTCAAACCTATACGACCTCAGCCACATCTCCAACAGCCCCAACTCCTCCTCGTCCGTCTTCGCCTTCGAGAGAATCACCTGATGACTCGAGCAGTTCCCCGCGATCTTCTCCCCACGGAAATCTTCCAGCCCGCCCTCACCCTTCTCTGTCTTTAGTACAATAAACGGCATCCTCACAAACTCATCCGTCCCCTTCACTTCAGTCATCTTATCGCTCACAAATTCCAACGCTCCCGCCAACCCATCCTCACCTACAATCACCGGCTCATACCCAAACCCACTGATCAAATTCACCAGCTCCTTATCACTCATCCGCCCATAGACCGTCGGCCCTCCAATTTTATACCCATTCAAATGCAACACAGGCACCACTACCCCATTTTCCCTCGCACTCACCAACTTATTCAAGTTCATCGCAGAAAGCGCCGCCCCCGTCTCAAACTCCCCATCCCCGATCATACAAACCGCCACTAAACCAGGATTATCCAAAACCGCCCCATACGCCGTACTTAGCGAATATCCGAGCTCTCCCCCCTCTAAAATCACTCCTGGCGTCATCGGGCTAGAGTGCGAATTAAACCCATACGGCCAACTAAACTGCTTCACCAAATACCCCAGTCCTTCCGCATCCACCCCAGCTCGCTCATCCACTACCTCCAAACTTCCCTCCATCCAAAGGTTCGCATTCAGCGCCGCAAAACCATGCCCCGGCCCCAACACAAACATCACATCCTCCAGTCCTCGCTTCTTCATCCACAAATTCACATTCGCATACAGCCGATTTATCCCAGGACACGTCCCGAAATGCCCAAGCAACCTCGGCTTCACATCACCAAACTCTAACGGCCGCTCCAACAGGAAATTATCCCTGAGAAACACCTGCGCCACACTCAGATAATCCGCCGCCCTAACATACTGATCAATCGCTCGCTCGTCCATACTATCCATAAGCACTATTCTACCAGATACCCCCACGCCCAACCACCCCTCTTTGACACCGACCCTACACGATGATATAATTCTAAAATCATAGCCTCTCACCGCCACAGGTTTCTCTGTCGGTTTTTGGTTCGTTCATTTACACAGCTACCACACCCGTCCACGGTGGATGCTGGCCTACATCGGTAGTTCGCCATCCATCTTGGACACTGACACGTGTAGAGTGCAGTGAAATATGAAAGAGGCTACTCTATGAAGAAACACCCTCCTATCAACCTCACACTTTTCGGCGCACCATTCGCCGGAAAAACCACCCAGGCAACAAAAATATGTGAACGATACGGCTCACTCCTGATGGACGCTGGACACATTATCCGAGAGGAAATAACAGCAAACACTCCACTCGGTCAGGAAGCAGGGCCTTTCATAGATCGGAAAGAATTCATACCGACCCATGCCGTCATCGCCATGCTCAAAGGCCGCATAGCAACACACAGCCACACAGGCGGCTTCGTCTACGCCGGCTTCCCGCGTAGTATCGAGCAAGTCCAAGCGGCCGACGAAAACAACATCATTATCGACTGCGCCCTTCATATTGAGCTGTCTAGCGAAGCTTTCACAACCCGCATGGAAGGCCGACGCACCTGCGAAAACTGCGTCGCCGTCTACCACGTCACCGACAATCCTCCCATACAGCCAGACATCTGCGACAAATGCAGTAGCCCCCTCATCGTCCGTCTAGAAGATAACCCCGCATCAAACATCCTTCGCCTCCAAGATTACTATGAGAAAACCGCTCCCCTCATAAACTACTTCGCCAAAGCCAGCCGGCTCATCACAGTTCAGAGCCAGCCCCGCGTCGACGATACCGCTCGCCTCATTTTCGCCGCACTCGACAAAAAACTCCGGTAGCCATCCATCCACAGCCCCTCCTTAGGGGCTATTTTTCTAGTGTCTTATCTCATCCCCTGCCGACCAGTATATAATCGCGCCCACATTCAGCTCTTTCCGCAGCTCTAGTTTCACACGTCTCACTTCTCCCTCCACGTCTTTTTGATTCGCACCACTCTTCAGATCAACCATTATAATCGCTTCTCTGCTTTCTGGCCCATAGTCATGTATGTCTAGCCCCACCACTCTCTCAAAAATCCCATGCGCTGCCACAATTCTTCTGATTTTCCTCCGCAGCTCTTTATCCACCGGCCCTCCGAGTAGTAAATTTGTATGCTCCCGGAAAATCTTCACTCCACACAGCAGAATAAACACGCTCACACCCAGTGCCGCGATCCCGTCCACGGGCAGTTCAGTCAGCGGCGCCACCGCCATCGACACAAGTACTAGCATCGTCGCACAATTATCTGCAATACAATCTTTCATCCCCGCTTCCACCGCCTTCGACTTCAGCTTGCGATTACCCTTCAGTAAGTAAATCGCCACTCCCGACTTCACTACGATCGACCCTATCAATACCCCCACTAGCAGCATTGACGTCTCCACCTCGACCGAGTTTACTATCCTCTCAACCGCAAACTGCCCCACTTGCAACGCCGCCAAAATAATCAACATTGATACAATAAAACCACCCACATACTCCATCCGTCCTCTCCCAAAAGGATGTCTCGGATCGCGCTTCTTTCCAGCTAGTCGAAACCCCACTATCATCGCTATCGCACCCACACTATCCATCAAGTTATTCATTCCATCTGCGATCACCGCGGCACTACCAGAAGCCCATCCCAATACTAACTTACCCGCCGCCAACACAGCATTACATACCAACAGCACCATCCCCATCCTACTTCCTTCACGAAAACGCTTCTGCATACACATATATTATCACGAACAAAAGAAAAAGGCGCCCCTGAGAGTTAGGGCGCCATAGGGCTATCTCCAACAAGATATTTTATTAACATCACTCTTAATATCTCATCACGATAACCACCACCATACTTACTCATGATCACTCGCGCGCCACCCTGCGCAGTTATATAAGTTGGATCATCCGAGATTATATACCCCACTATCTGATTGACTGGATTATAGCCATTCTTCGCTAGCAATCCATAAACCCTCCTCAGGTCCTCGTCGAAATCCGCCACCGGAAAGATATTTGTATTTAGTCGCTCTGTTCCATTCTCCATAGCAAACCTCCCACTAAAAATAACTAAGCCGCTCTCAATCAGCTTCTATCATAAATTAAACACGTAAATTCCACTTCTGACAATAGCTAACAGATTATCCGATCTTCTCGATCAAACTTTCGTCCCACTCACTCTTCGGCTCCAGACCGTGCAGCATCGCCACTGTCGCCGCCACATTGCTCAGCCCAAACTCCCCTCCATCAGCCTTCTCCTTCTTCAGCCGATACTTCCCCGCATTCTCTGTATTATCATAAATCACAAAAGGCACAGGATTTGCCGTATGCCGCGTCTGCCTCAACGGTTTTCCATCCTCCCCTATCACTGGCGTCCCATCTTCATTCAGGTAAAAAGTCTCCTCGATATTCCCATGATCACTCATCACGATAGCCACTCCTCCCGCCTCATCCACCGCCCTCAGTACTCTCTTCAGCGCAATATCCACCGCCCCCATCGCCACGATACTCGGCTCCACCATCGCCTCATGCCCCACAATATCCCCATTCGGATAGTTCACCAGTATAGACTGAAACTCCCCACTCTTAATCTTCTCCACCAAAATATCCGTCAGCTCATCACTCCGCATCCACGGCGACTTCCACGGCTCGCCCGTCTTATTCGGCAAGTCCACATATTCCTCCATCTCCTCACTGAACTTCCCCTTCTTATTCCCATTGTAGTAAAAAGTCACATGCCCAAACTTAATCGATTCGCTCGCCACAAACCGCCTCAACCCATTCTCCACCTCAAACTCCGCCAAAACCCCGTCCACACTCACTGGCTCCACCAGCGTATGCGCCGGAATCTTCCGTTCCTGATCATACTCCACCATCCCCGCATAAAAAACCTTCGGCACCTCTCCTCGTTCAAAATACGGAAACTCCTCACTTGTCATCATCTCACTAAACTGAATCGCCCGATCCGCCCTGAAGTTCCAAAAAATCACCGTGTCTCCATCTTCCATCTTCCCCACCGGCGCACCACTTTCATCCACCACTGTAAATTCAGGTAGCCACTGATCATCCACTTCCGCATTCTCCTGCCGAAATGTCTCCACCGCCTCCTTCGCCGACCGAAAACCTCTCGCCGTCCCACGCACATGCGCCTCCAGTCCTCGTTTCAACATATCTGGATCACTCCAGTAACGATTCGTCGTCGCATTCTCCCGCCCACTTCCGCTCGCAATCCTATAATCCCTCCCTCGAGCGTTAAACTCACTCAACATCCCCTCCAGCTCATCAATATACTTCGGTTCACTCCGAGCAGGCACATCCCTCCCGTCAAAAAGCACGTGAATCCGCACCCTCTCCACTCCTTCCTCATCTGCTCGCGCTACCATTTTCATCATATGTCCCATATCTCCATGTACCCGCCCATCCGAAAACACCCCGATAAAATGCATCACTCCGCCCGTCTCTTTCACATTCGCAACAGCCCTCCTCCAAGTCTCACCCTCATAAATCCTCCCTTCGCTAAACGCCTCATCCACCATCTGAATCGCCTGCTTAGAAATCACTCCACTCCCCATCACATAATGCCCCACTTCCGAATTCCCAATCTGCCCCTCAGGCAACCCCACCGCTTCACTACTCGCTTCTATCTCCACCATCGGATAATCACGCATAATTCTATCCAACGTCTCTGTATGCGCCAACTTCACCGCATTTCCAATTTCATACTTATTTATCCCCACCCCATCCAACACCACCAGGACCACCGGCCCTTTGTATTTTATTTCGCTCATGCTCTTATTCTACACTATTTGCAACGCCAAAACCTACAACCTCCCCTCCAACTCCCCTCGCAGTTCCTCAAACCCCGGCTTCCCTAGCAGCGCAAACATATTCTTCTTATAACTCTCTACCCCCGGCTGATCAAATGGATTCACCCCTAGCACATATCCCGAAATCGCACACGACATCATAAAAAAGTAAATCAAATATCCCAGCTCAAACTCCCTCAGTCTATCCATCTCCAGTACGACATTCGGCACTCCTCCATCCACATGAGCAAGAATCGTCGCCCTCATCGCCCTCTCATTCACAAACTCGAGACTTTTCCCCTCCAAATATCCCAACCCATCCAAATCCCCATCACACTCTGGCACCAAAACCTCCACTCCAGCATCTTCAAAACTCAGCACGGTCTCAAACAACTTCCTCTCCCCCTCCTGGATATACTGCCCCATCGAGTGTAGATCCGTAGAAAACACCACCGACGCCGGAAAAATCCCCTTCCCTTCCTTCCCTTCGCTCTCCCCAAACAACTGCTTCCACCACTCACTCATCATCGCCATCCGCGGCTCATACCCAGCCAAAACCTCCACCGAAAACCCTTTCCGATACAAAATATTTCGATAGCCCGCATACCTCATCGCTAAATTCTTCTCAAAATCAACTTCAGAGAACTCCTCCATCGCCTGCCCCGCTCCTGCTATCAACTCATCCACATCAATCCCCGCCACCGCAATCGGCAAAATCCCCACCGCCGTCAAAACAGAGTAACGACCACCCACGTCATCCGGCACCACAAACGTCTCATACCCCTCCGCATCCGCCAACTGCTTCAACGCACCCTTCGCCCGATCAGTCGTCGCATAAATCCTTTTCGCCGCCCCTTCTTTTCCATACTTTTTCTCTAGCAACTCCCGAAAAACCCTAAAAGCAATCGCCGGCTCTGTCGTCGTCCCAGACTTCGACACCACATTCACCGACACATCCTTCCCCCCACAAATCTCCAGCAAAGAATTCAGCTCAAGCGAACTAATATCCTTCCCCGCAAAATATATCTCAAGCGGAGCCGATGATGCTTTTGAGCGGGTAAGACTCGGGCTAGCACCCTGGAGCACACGCCCAGAAGTATCGTCGGCGGAAGCCACCTTGGTATTTCTGTTCTGCCCCTGCAATGCCTCAATCACCGCCCGTGCCCCTAAATACGATCCCCCGATCCCTATCACCACCAAAACATCCGAATCCCCTCGAATCTTCTCCGCCGCCGCCTTTATTCTCTCAAATTCTTCTCTATCATAACTTTCTGGCAACCTCACCCACCCCAAAAACTCCTTCCCCTCTCCCGTACCCTCCAACACCTCCCTAGTCGCCTCCTCCACCTCTCCTCTAATCTCTTCCATCTCTCTCCCACTCACAAATCCTCCCACGTACTTCTCGATCAGTTTCATCGTCATGGCAAACCTCCTCTTTTCTCCATCATACCACTTACGGATTTTCACTGCCACATATTGACATATATAGACATGTATGTTACAATACCGCACGACACTTCAGGTGTAGTATTTTAGCATTGGTTTTTGATAGTCGCAGCTTACGCTTGAATTTATCGAGCGCGCTCTGCGGCTATTAATCTCATATGAGAATTGATCGCTAGCTTACATTAGGAGGCAACAACAAAATGGATCCAATCCTAAGCTACCACATCGACGGGGGGGCTGAACGTGCAGCCCTTCAAAAAGCCCTTATGGCTGCGTTCGACAGCGTCAGACGCTACACAAAAGACTTCAGCCTAAACGCCTGGCGCTGCATCTTGCAATTCGCCAGCGCTAATGAAACGGAAGAACTTGCCCGCCTCGACTTCACAGGCCCAGACGGCGCAGGTAACAACTGCGCAGAAGACAAACTGGCGACCCTCCACCGCCACCCAGACCACTTTGCCACCGGCACGATCCCCGAAGATCTTCTTGACCCCGAAGCAGGCGACAAAAAATGGCTCGGCGCCATCGCAATACCGTTCAAGTTCACTCACCTCAGTGAAACAGCCACTTCAGGCGAAGGCTCCCTCCGCGTCTCTTTCAGCGGCGCGCTGGAACACACAGATCTCGTTATTGCCACACTCTGCGCACGCCATTTCCGCGACGCGCTCGCAAAAGCTATCCCCAACGAATCTATTGAATACGACTACAAGGGCTTAACAGAAAGCCCTCACGAGTTCGTAAGAGCAATTGGCGCTCTGCTTCTCTAAAAACAACCGATGCACCAAATCAGCGCTTGCTACCACAGTGAGCGCTTTTTTATTTCATCCTATTTACCAAGACCACGATTTATGTTATACTACTCATTCCGCACCTTACTATTTTATTGATTGTCAATTGATAGTCGCAGACTGTGTCCGTACCACCGGTCATATTCCGCGGCTATCAATCTCACTGAGGGATTCGATCGCTAGCTCTTTCCTTGAGGAGGAATTTTATGAAGCATCAAACTTGCACAACGACAAACGACACTCCTTTCGACCTCGACCCACTGTTCGCTGAATTACAATCGGCGACCAGCAGATTCATCCGCAGTCTCGGTCTCGACGAAGGCCCTTACGAGCTCTACTTGGAGCTCGTAGAAATCAAATCGGACGATCCCCTTGTGATCTTCCACTACACTCAGGGACAGCTCGACGATACTGACAGTACAGCCCCGTTCATCAGATGGCTAACCGAAAACCCCGATCACGTACTGACGGGTGAACACAAAGACCGCGACATCGAAAAGCCTGATTTACCCTTCGGCGGCATTCAAATTCCTTGTGTTTTAAGTAAGGAAAATAACGCCTGCCTACTCCGCATCGCCTTCAGTGGCGCTAACGTCCCCACAACTAATCTTGCCGTTGCCGTATTGGCCGCTTGCAAGTTTAGCGAAGACCTCTGCAAAATTGCCCCCGACAGCCTTTTCAACTGCGACATCAACAACACTTTCGGCGACCATGAAGCCGCTCGCGTTGCTCTGATTCTCGTAGACCTACACCTCGACAGCTCCCCTATTGGCGACTGCATCTGCTGCGACATTCCTATAATTGTCGTCTATGGCTGCTCTGGCGAGGAATGTCTGGCGTTCCAGAGTTTTACTTACTCAGAAGACGATAAAAACGAAGAAGGAGAAGAAGATCCCGCCGAAACTCCGGCGGATCCCGAAGAAGTTCCCGAGGAGTAATAGACTCCTCTAGGACAATCAGCAAAGCCCGGCGTCCGCCTAAACGGACGCCTTTTCTTTCCCAAAAACCTCATAATCACCATAACTACCAACTCTAAACTCAACTATAAAGAGGAGGCTTAACGCCTCCTCTCATATTGCACAAATTTTATCTACAAACTACTAATCGGTAACCCACTGATGACAGTCACCCTCATCAAAGCTCTCATTTGCTACATCAGTTAGTAGCATAGCTTTACAGAATGGATTACCATCATCATTTAGTTCGACTGCAAACTCTGGGAATGGGAAGCCTACATCTGTTAATTCCACTCGGCTGACAACACGCCGAAACACATTATTCGCCCGTCCAGTCGAATCTATACTGGGTTGGACTCCCAGGAAACGTGTACCCTCAGATATTTCTCTATTCGAGTTCAATCCAACCACACGGAACTCCGTCGTTCGATAAAGCGGTGTAATACGCAGGAACGATGTACCTGGATGCCGCTGCGTACTACCATCAGGACCAGGAATTGGATCTGGCAGTCTAAATGTCGCTTCACACGCATAACGTCCACCGATTGAAAATCCTGACTGCACACAATGTGCCGCAAACGGCGCTTGCACTGTCCTCGAAGATGTCCTAGCTACCTGCTCAGCGGTCAGTGTCGCTTCACTTGGTGAAGCAGTTGTTGGGAAAAAGAACATCGTCGCACGATTAGTCCTATTCCCCTCATTACGATCAAACTGACCAAGAGTAAATTCTTCTGCTGTCTGGATCAACTGTACACGAAGCACCGACGGCTGACGACCCCATGCATTTATGTCTGGGAAAGTTAGATTAGACGAAGAGCCGAGGAGATTTGACGTAAAAGTTTCCTCATTCTGGTTATTCACCTGCGTAAACCACTGAATTGTGATGTATTCTACGCGATCAGTCCGCCCTCTGTCTTCTGCATCCTCATCCTCGTCTTCATCCTCTTCAACCGCGTCACTAGTAAAGCGCAGTGGCACAATTGTAGATTCACCCGCTATAGATTCGCTCACGAAGTCCGTCGTATTCATTTCCACCACTACACAGGTGTAAGCCTGATTCATTGGGTTGTCATCGCCGCCACCCACTACAATTGGAACCTCACCAGGCTGCAGACCAACTCCAGGAAGGTTTGCTAAGCGCACCGTATCACAACCTTGAGTAGCAATTGCGGCTGCAATTCGCTGACATATAGCACTATTGTCTCCCCTACTTAGGCACTCGTGATGAAGCGTAATGAGAGTCTTAGCGTCTTGCGTTCCCGCCAGAGCCGAGTCAAAAGCAGACTGTGAGAGGTCAGAGTTAATCGTCTGGATCTGCTCATTCAACATAATTCTTAGGAAAGATAGCGTGATCACGCTAATTAGTAGCGTTGTAAAGATCACTACATACAGCGAAACTGCTCCTGATTTAAATCCTTTGTTTTGTCGTTGTGTTGTCATTATCCTCTCCTTTATTATCTATCGACTAGCGACTGACTCGATGTACGCATCGCCACATTAAATTTAT
>Ga0123355_10000241_pt1 | contig 70219 bp, 77 predicted proteins | sample TergutEmb28metaG_3_FD_89872 | JGI IMG/M metagenome (GOLD analysis project Ga0123355, IMG submission 89872) | Embiratermes neotenicus P1 segment gut microbial communities from Petit-Saut dam, French Guiana - Emb289 P1 | ecosystem: Host-associated > Arthropoda: Insects > Digestive system > Gut ...
GTATGTAGCGGAAAGATTTCCGCCGCCGCAGGCGCATTCTCCATAGGAGAATGTACTGATGATGAATATACTATGTAATGTATGAATGCTTTCGCTTTTCCTTCTCTATATTCAGTTTTTAATCGTGCCACCCCATAAAATGATCCTCGATAGCTCAGCGGTAGAGCAACCGGCTGTTAACCGGTAGGTCCCTGGTTCGAATCCTGGTCGGGGAGGTAATAAAAAGGCTTGTAGCGTTTGTGCTGCAAGCCTTTTTTTGCTAGTTAGGAGTGCTAAATGATAACAAATGATTTTCCTATTAAGGAGCTTGAAGTAAATTTTGAGAAACGCAACATCAAAGTTTTGTGGTTTGACTCGTTCCATGATATAAAAGATTATCTTCTTGAGCAAATCCCCAGGACTACTACCGTGGGTATTGGAAATTCCAAAACGTTGAAACATATGAATATTACCAAAGCGCTTCGTGTGAGGGGAAACGTAGTCTATGATAAGTCTTTTGCTATTACAGAAGACGAAATTAGAAGAATAAAACGAAATTCACTTATGGCTGAATTTTATATTTCAAGTTCTAATGCCGTATCTGTAGATGGCAAAATTATTAATATCGACCATAGTGGAAACCGGGTAGCTGCACTTGCGTATGGACCTGATAAGGTTTATATCGTCGTTGGGCGGAACAAGATAACGGCAACAAGCGATGATGCTATGAAACGAGCAAGAAATACAGCAGCCCCATTAAACGCTAAGCGAGCAGAATATAATCCACCATGTGTTTCTGCGGGGTATTGTGTCGTCAGTACATTTTCCTTCGGAAAATGCGCCTCCGGCGGCGGACTTCTTTCCGCTACGCATTGTTCTTCTGCCGAAAGAGTTTGCTATGTGGTTTCTTGCATTGAAGGACAGTCTATAGAGGATCGAATGACGTTGCTTATAGCAAATGAAGAAGAGGGGTTTTGAGCATGAACATACTCGGAATATCTGGGACACCCAGAAAAGGCGGCAACTCAGAGATTTTGTTAAATGCGGCTTTAGAGCCTTTTGCCGAGGCAGGATGGTGTGTAAACAAGGTATTACTATCCGAGACAAAGATAGAGATGTGCATTGGTTGTGAAACTTGCGTCACCAAGGGGAAGTGTTTCATAAATGATGACATGCTCGAAATTTATGATGCTTTTGCGGCGTGTGATGCGGTTATAATCTCTGCGCCTTCATATTGGCGTAATGTGCCTGCTCAATTAAAAGTGGTGTTCGATAGAATGTTTGCTGTCAAGGATAGGCAAATTCTAGGAGGGAAATTGGGTGGAGCAATTGCAGTTGGGAGAGCTACGGCCGGTGGTGGGCAATCTAAAGTGTTGGATGTTATCCACAATTTCTATTTGTCTGCTGGTATGCTGTGTGTTCCCGGGGAATTAAATGGCGTAACAGCTTCTGCTGATAAACCCGGCGAGATATTGACACAGTCTCGGAGATTGAAACAGGCTATGGGGTTAGGGCGAAACATTATCAAAGCGGTGGAGGCTATCAAATGCAGCAGATAGTTAGCGAGTTTATAAGTAAATATAGCTTGCAGACCAGCGAGCATATTCGATATATTGACTTAGTGTCCGAAATAGGCGAACTGGGGAAGGAAATCCTAGCATCAACGAGCTATGGAAAAAATACATACACACAAACATCCAGTTCGACAGAAGAACTTGGCGATTGTATCTTCTCTTTGCTTGCATTATGTTACGAAATGAACGTAAATGCCGAAGATGTGTTGCAAAGTGCAATAGCAAAATACGAAACTCGATTCCAACAAAAGGGGCATATCAGCTCAGAGATGCGAAAAGCCTTAAACCACTTCTCCGGCGCAATAATAGAAGAAAGTCTACAAGACACAAGCGTTCTTAGCGAAGTTAAAATTATCGAAACAAACATCTATCCAGTTGAAGAAAGACACGAAACGCCGTGGCTGGAAAAATGGACACTGCACATTGTGGAGGTTCCACCATCCAAAGCGGATTATATTGCGGAAAAAATATCAAATTCAATTGATGTGCGGCATATCGGTAACTGGTATGCCGACTTTAAAAATGAGCAATGTCACTATGTAATCTTTCACCAAAAAGTATTTAAACTAAAAACTGAAACCGATTGGGCAGCTATGCGTTCACATGCACGTTCCATCGGAGTGCCGGAGCATCAGATACTATGAAAAAACAAATGTATCAAGTAATAGAAAACTTTATGTTAGAAAAAATGAACGATGCCGCCCACGATAAATTCCATATATACAGGGTGTTAAACAGCGCGCTAGAAATAGCCCGTCACACAAAAAATGTAGATGCAGAAATTCTAACTGCTGCATGTCTGTTACACGATATTGGGCGCGATGCGCAAGCAAAAGACCCCACTCTTTGCCATGCACAAGTGGGTGCAGAAATGGCGTATCAGTTTTTATCGCAGCAAGGATGGCAAGCAAACAGAGCCTTGCATGTGCGGGACTGTATTTCTTCCCATAGATTTAGAGGCGATAACGCACCCGAAACAATAGAGGCAAAAATCCTTTTCGATGCAGACAAATTGGATGTAACCGGCACAGTGGGCATAGCCCGTACCTTAATTTACTGCGGGCAAGCGCATGAAAGCCTGTATAACAGAGATGAAGACGGCAAGCTAATCACACACAAAGTGGGCAAAGAAACTACTTCCTTTGTGGAAGAATATAACCACAAGTTAAAGCGTATTCACAAAAAACTATATACAAAGCAGGCTAAAAAAATTGCGAAGCAAAGACAAAAGGCGGCGAAGAAATTCTATAACGCCCTGCTGGAGGAGATATGAAAGTTGAATTAACAAGCATGGTAATGATAGAAGACCCTATCACAGGCGAAGTGCTGGTACAAAATCGCACGGGCAAATGGCCGGGCTGGTCATTCCCTGGCGGGAAGGTTGACCCCGGTGAAAACTTTTACGACTCTGCCGTGCGAGAAATAAAAGAAGAGACAGGACTTAGCGTGTCAAACCTAGAATATTCCGGCGTTGTGCACTGGTGCAACCTAGAAAATAACGACCGCTACTTGGTATTTTTATATAAAACCAAAGCATATGCTGGCGAACTGATTACCGAATTTGAAAAGGGGCAGAATTTTTGGCAGTGCAAGGATGTACTTAAAAAAGCAGAACCCAATAAATTCAGTAACGAGCGTGTAAGGTATATTCATCTATTTTTCAACGACCATTTCAACGAAGCGTTTATTCCTTATAGGGGCGATGCGTATGAAGTGATATATAAATAGGAGCAAAATATGTTCACATTGTCGGCAAAATTAAAATTTTATATTCCATACGCAGCGTCATTGAAAGATAAACGGCAGGTGCGGCGCAGCCTTATCGAAAAAGTACGGCACAAATTTAATGTGTCTATCGCAGAAATTGACACGCAGGATGTTTTGCAAACATTAACAATTGGTATTGCCGTTGTGTCTGATGATGCCGCCTTTAGGCGAGAGTGCATGGAGCAAATAATTTGTTTTATAGACGCAAACACAGATGCAGAACTTTTAGAAGTAGAGGGAGATTAAGATGATAGAAAAAAAATTCATAGGCGGGGTAATAATGGATGTGTCCAACCCCAAGCAAGCAAGAATTGCAGAGGCCGCGGGTGCATGTGCCGTTATGGCACTTGAACGTGTGCCGGCAGACATACGTGCGGTAGGTGGCGTTTCCCGCATGTCCGACCCCAAAATGATAAAAGAAATTATGGCGGCGGTGTCGATTCCGGTAATGGCAAAGGTGCGCATTGGCCATTTTGTAGAGGCGCAAATATTGCAAGCTATCGGCATAGATTATATAGACGAAAGTGAAGTTTTAACCCCGGCAGATGATATTTTCCATGTAGACAAAGCCGAATTCAAAACCCCATTTGTATGTGGTGCTACAGATTTGGGCGAAGCATTGCGCCGCATACAAGAAGGCGCGCGTTTGATACGCACTAAGGGCGAGGCAGGTACAGGCGATGTAGTGCAAGCCGTGCGCCATATGCGTAAAATGAAAAGCCAAATTCAAAGTCTGACAGTAAAACCTAAAGAAGAGTTGTATAATGCAGCCAAAGAAATGGCGGTGCCATACGAGTTAGTGAAATATGTTGCAGAACATGGTAAACTACCGGTACCCATGTTTTCGGCAGGTGGTGTAGCCACCCCGGCGGATGCGGCATTAATGCGCCAGTTAGGCGCAGAAGGCGTGTTTGTGGGTTCTGGCATTTTTAAATCTGGCGACCCGGCAAAACGTGCCGCGGCAATTGTAAAAGCGGTGGAAAACTATACCGATGCCGCCATGCTTGCAGAAATTTCGCAAGACTTGGGCGAGGCAATGGTAGGCATAAACGAAAGCGAAATTCAAATTCTTATGGCAAACCGCGGGAATTAACAGAAACTTTTTTTGCAATGTGCCGTATGTATTAACAGACCACTACTGGACAAAATAATATTTAAGGATAACGAAACTGCCGCCGAGCTTCTTTCGTTATCCAAGGAAGGAAAATTAAAATGACAGAAAAAATGCGCGTATTAGAAATGCTGGAGAACGGCAAAATTACAGCGGAAGAGGCCGCCAAGCTTATCGAAGTGCTTGGCAAAGGCAGCCTTGTAAGCAAAGAAACCCGTGAAAACGTGGAAGAAAAGCTACATCAATTTGCGGCAGACGTTACCAAGTTTGCAAAAGAAGCAGGCTGCAAAATGCAAGAAATGTACAAACAAGTAGAGCCTAAACTTAAAAAAGGCTGCCAGTCTGCTTTAGAAAAAACAGCGGAAGCACTGGACAAACTGGCTTGCAACATAAGTGAATCTTTGGAGAAAGATGCTTGCTGCTGCGACAACGGTTGTTGCTGCGCTCCGGATGAAGAGCCGAAGGCGAACTAAGAAAAAACACCGCAGCGGCAGAGCCTGTGCGGGTTTGAAAGCTTTTCACCAAAAAAACAAATGGGTCATGGATTGACACGGGTAATGTAAAATTTTTACCTGTGTAATCTGTGGCTTTTTTTGTTTAATTCGCGCTACAAGCGGTGTTGAACGCTTCCGACCAAAAAAACAAAACATGTATTTAGAACGATTGATGAATGTGAGACAACCGCAATTTGAACTCAAGAAATCACAGTCATATGCAGCAGAATTTGACATAATGACAGTTTTAGTGTATACTTTTACAAAAGGGCTGGCCGCACAAAAGGGCTGGCCATTTTTATATATACATATATTAGTGGCTCTCTGTAATCTAAATCTATCAACAGGAGAGTGGTACAATGTACAAGAAAGTAGCAAGTTTAGCATTGGCTTTTATAATGCTGATGTCAACAATTGGTGCCGGTTTTGTAATTGCGGAAGGTGTGGACTTTAACGACCTACCCACTATAACCATACCGGAAGAACCTATGCCACTAACACCAGACCCAAACTTCCAGGGTGAAACGGTGTGGGCAGACCCGGAAGAGGAAGAGTTAATAGCGCTGTTTAACGAGCCGATAGACACTACTCCACCAATTCCACGCCACACGCTATTGCCTGGCGAATACTACATGGGCGAAATAAACATAAACGACCTGCAATATGCTTTTGGTGCCATATGGCAAGAGGCAACAAGCCCCAGTGCAATAGGTATGCGTACGATAGACCCTTCTGTAATATCAGCAAGTGTACACTACATAACAGATACCACCGCACTACTAAGGGGGCATGTAAACAACCATCATGCATGGGCTTTAACCCATAAGGGTTTTTGGTTCCGCCCGGATCATACAACAGTGCAAGAGGTTGTGTGGGCAACTGTTTTTACTAATATTTATAGCGTGACCATAACCGGACTAACCCCCGACACCCAATACCACGCACGGGCTGTAATACGCCACAATGCATATCATGGAGAAGTGCAAAGTAACGCTATCTCCTTTTTTACAGAGCCGGCGCAAACAATAACTACGCCAAGCGCGCCTCTACGGCTTAGCGGTACACCTTTTGTAGACGAAATCGATTTAAGCTGGGACCCGCCTGCAAATAACGGCGGCAGCCCTATAACGCATTATCAAGTTACAATGGATAACTGGCTGAGTTACGCCAATGTAACGGGCACCACATTTACAGCGCGGTGGTTGACACCGGGCACGTACACGTTCCGGGTGCGGGCGGTAAACGCTGCCGGCGCAGGTGCCGCTGCAACAATAGATGTAACCCTTAGGGATATAGTTCCGCCAACAGTGGTGGGAGACTCGACAACCAGCCCCGCAATAGACACAGATACTGAAATAATACTACTGGGGCAGGTTTTGAATAACGGTGGGGCGGCAATAACCCACTGGGGATTTTGGATAAGAGAAGAAAATGCGCCACCAAACCAATTTAGAGAATATGTAATAAGGGTACAGGACGGCAGTTTTGATCAGATAATATCCGGCTTGACCCCCGGTACAACATATGTAGCTCGTGCGGTGGCGCGCAATGCGGCTTTAACCAACTTTGGCGAAAGTGGCGTTATTCGGTTTACTACTACCGCTGGTGCATCTAACCGACCAAGCGCGCCGCGCAATTTCCGTGCAGAGCCGGGAGATGAATCATTGGAGCTGCACTGGGAAGAGCCATTGGACGACGGCGGCAGCCCAATTGTAAGATACGAACGTTCCGTCAACGGCGGGGCGTGGCAAACGGTAGAAATGCCGGGCGGGCGCATGTTGCCAGGTGATGAAGGCATAGCCGCAACAAGCTTGCTGTTTGGTGTAATTATTGGCTTGCCAAACAATGTACCCGTAACAATAAGGCTGCGGGCAGTTAATGCAGATAATGTGCCGGGAGATGTTGCTACTACTACCGCAACGCCGCTTTTAGCACCACCAATTTTGGAAGTTGACACCACGCCACGGAATGTACCAGCCGCAGGTGGTACCCTTACAGTTCGCGTGGAATCTAATGTAGGCTGGACGGTAAGCGTAAGCGGTATTGGTAACACTCCGCCGCCATCGGGTTTTACTGTAACTCCGTCAGGCGGCATTGGTAATGGTACAATAACCATAAACGTAGGCGAAACCAATGCGAGTAACATCAGAACGGCAATTATTACAATAAGAGCTGGATTAATAGAGCGCAGCATTGCAGTTAACCAAATGGCCGGCACATTGATTAACTTGGATGGCAATGGTGGAACCGTGAGTTCTGCCACTGTTGTTGTATCCGGTAATACAATAGGTAATGCGCTTGATAGCATAAGTGCAACGCGCCCGGGTTTTGCCTTAGAGGATTTTGCCGGGTGGTTTACTGCGCCAACGGGTGGAGTGAGGGTAACGCCTACAAGGCAGATAAGTGATGGTGATACTTTTTATGCAAGATGGTATGTAGAGATAACGCTTAATCCAAATGGGGGAACTGCAGGGAGGCAAGTAATTAGGTTAAGAGCGGGTGAACCTATTATGGCGTTACCACCACTGGATGCTAATCCCGATAGGCGCGGATACTTATTTGAGGGCTGGTTTCGTACAGGGGTAGGTGGCGTATCAGAGGTAGGTTTTTTTGATCTAGCACCAAATCATAATGAAACATTCTTTGCCCTATGGTCATTAATTTGGCACTCTGTTCCGTACCCGGAGCGAGTACAATGGTTTTTTCCTGCGCCGCATGTAGTTCATTTTTGGCCAGATGAGATAAATATTCATACTCGAACTTTGGGAGAAGTTTCTAATGGGTTTATGTTTCATATCAGAGTTGATGACGCTCGTTTAGCGTGGCAGGAAACATTGGGTGTGGATATTGGCATAGCAAGGACACAGGAAGGCGCACAAATATTGGCTATAGGCGGGCCGAGAGAAGAAATAGAGCAAGAATTAGGGGTAAGAAATACTACGTGGGCAGGAGTGGCACAGGCTGCTACAACAACACGGGTTGGAGCGGTTACTGTAGATGGCGTTAATAGAGGTGTATATAGTCTTTCTGGTCAGGCGCGAATGTTTGTTATTGATTATTATTGGGAACATGCAAGCTGGAATTGGAATATGTGGCAGATGGATATGACTCAAAAGACAACATCTCACGAGTTAGGCCATGTTTTGGGCTATTGGGGACATTCGCCCGATGTTCCTACAAATGCGCAGGATGTAATGTTGTATGGAGCTCATTCAAACTATACTTTACAGCCTACCGAGCAGCGGCATTTGCGGCAAATTTACGACAGGTTTAGGTGATATGAGAGGAAGAATATATGATATGAAAAAAATATTAATATATATTTTGTTTTTTTGTGTATTAGGTACAAGTGCTTGCAACACTAACATTTCATCAAATTATTTGTCTCAACAGTCTCCAGGGAACATGTATTCATTTTTTCAGTTAAATGACGCTATTGGCATGTTTGCTACAGACATTGTTGTTGCGCAGTATGTTAACGCTACCAGGATTGGTGAAAGGTTAGTGGAATTTGAGTTTATTGTAACTGAAAAATTGATTGGAAATGCGGAAGAAAGAATTTTTGTTTATACTGATGCAGGGGTAGAACTTATTGGTAGCAGTAATAATCTCACTTCCGGAACAGATTATTTGTTGATATTAATGCGCATGACGCCATCACCTTATTCAATAAATACTCGTGAAGGTGGATTTGGATTTGTAAACGAAGTTATTATTGATTTGAACAACATATCTATTGACACTTTACATCGTTTAGACTTGAGCAATGGTGTTACAAAGGAGCAGATAATATCGCATGTAGTAGGTTTAGCCGCCCCTACAATGTATCAAGAAGTTGGGTGGGATGTTGTATTTATACAATCCGAAGATATTGAAGATATAATAATTGGTTCGCCTTATGTTTTACTTGTTGAAATTGCAGAACCAAGGAGGTTAGTAAATGAACAGATAACAACGGACTGGATGTCGACAGATATTTATTATGTAGAGGTTATAGAAGTCTTGGAAGGTACCGGCAACATTGTTGATGGTGAAACTATCCGTGCAATATTTTTTGCAGATACTGTTTTTACAGGAGAACAACATATCGTTGCTCTTACTCGTAGAGAAAGGGGCAGCAATAATTACACCTTCACCTCTCGCAACTCTCTATTCCCAATGGAAGACCTCCCCGAAATCCTAGCAATCCTAAACCCACCACAATCCGTAACCATAACCGCCGAAGGCACAGGCGACCGCCTACTCCCCGGCAACACCCTACAACTATCCGCCACTGTCTACCCATCAGTAGCCCGCCAAAACATAACATGGAGCGTAGCCGGCCACCCGCAGGCAACAATATCCGAAACAGGACTTCTAGCCGTAGCAAACACCACCCCCGGCGGCACAGTCCTAACCGTAACAGCCACAGCCACCAACACAGAAGTGTACGCAACCCTAGATGTAACTATAACCCTGCCCGAAGACGAAGACGGCTTCCGCTGGTTTGCAGGCGGCCACCACCGTTCAGGCGCAAATAACGAGTCCGACGACGAAACCAACGATACCACTACAGAACAAGAACACCGCCTACAACTAATCTTCACAATAAACGAAACAATCTTCCTGCTAAATGGCGACCACCGCACAGCAGTAGGCGCCCCCTTCCTAGAAGGTGCCCGCACAATGGTACCTCTCCGCACCATAGCAGAATCCACAGGCGCAGGTGTAGAATGGTGCGACGACACCCAAGCCGCAATTATCCACCTATACCGTAGCCCACTATACGCGCCGGGCGTACACCAACCAACCCTAACAATCCCAATAAGCGCCCCCCTACCAGACGGCATGGGTAGCGTAATGCTAATAAACGCCCGTACCTTCGTGCCGCTACGCTTCATAATGGAAGCAATGGACGCAGATGTGGAATGGCTGGAAGAAACAGAACAAGCTATAATCACTTGGCTCGCCACGTGCCAAGGCTCGTAAGCTTTCATCCAAAAGGCCAAAAGCATAGCCCACGGAAAAGGCGGGAAGAGCGGATAAAGGCGGATAAAAGAAATAATCTTTTTAATCCGCCTTTATCCCGCTCTTTCCGCTCCTTCCGTGGGCTATTTCTTGTATCCGTCCCAAACAACACAACTTAGTCAATTGACAAACCCCAAGACGTTGTCTAAGCTAAATCTAAAAAAGGAGTGAATAATTTTGGACTTCAAAAAGAAAGCAAAAGAACTTGTAAGCCAAATGTCTCTGGAAGAAAAGGTAAGCCAAATGCTGCACTATTCTGCCGAGGTGGAGCGCCTTGGCATCCCCGCTTACAACTGGTGGAGTGAAGCTTTGCACGGCGTAGCCCGTGCGGGTACAGCCACCATGTTCCCGCAGGCAATAGGCCTTGCAGCAACCTTCGACGAGGAACTTCTTAACACCGTTGCAGATTGTATATCTACAGAAGGCCGTGCAAAGTTCCACGGTTTCCAGTCCGAAGACGACAGGGATATTTACAAAGGGCTTTCCTTCTGGTCGCCCAACATAAACATCTTCCGCGACCCACGCTGGGGGCGCGGGCACGAAACCTATGGGGAAGACCCCTACTTAACTGCTCGTTTAGGCGTTGCGTTTATCAAAGGCTTGCAAGGGGAAGACCCTAAAAGCCTAAAGGCAATCGCATGTGCAAAACACTTTGCCGTGCACTCCGGCCCCGAAGGCGACAGGCACTCATTCAACGCCATTTGCGACTCCTACGATTTGTGGAACACCTACCTACCCCAGTTTGAAGCCGCCGTTAAAGAAGGTAATGTAGAATCCTTTATGGGCGCATACAACCGTACGCTGGACGAGCCTTGCTGCGGCAGCCAGTTGCTTATGGTAGACATTTTGCGCGGCAAATGGGGCTTTGATGGGCACTATGTTTCCGACTGCTGGGCGATAGAAGACTTCCATAAACATCACAAAATAACTGAAGGGCCTGTAGAATCCGTTGCCCTTGCGGTAGAAAAAGGCTGTGACCTTTGCTGTGGCGATGTGATGGTTGTTGCCACCGAGGCCGTACGCCAAGGTAAATTGGATGAGGCTTTGATAGACCAAGCGGTAGAACGCCTGTTTGTATCCCGCATGAAGCTGGGGCTACTGGGCGCGAAGGAAAACAAAAAATACACAAGTATTCCATACAGCGTGCTGGATAGTGAAGCGCACCACAAGCTAAACATGGAAGTAACCCGCCGTGCGCCGGTTCTTCTTAAAAATGACGGTTGCTTACCGCTCGACTTTAAAGCCCTCAAATCCATAGCGGTTATTGGGCCAAATGCAGATAGCCGTCGCGCGCTAGAGGGCAATTATCAAGGCACCGCAAGCCGCTATATCACAGTGTTAGATGGCATAAGAGAAATTGCAGAAAAAACCGATACACATGTATACTTTGCAGAAGGCTGCCATCTGTATAAAGAAAAAACCAGCAACCTAGCCAAACCGGACAACAGAATTTCCGAAGCTGTGCTTGCAGCCAAAAATGCCGACGCTGTTGTGTTAGTTCTAGGGCTTGATGCAGATATTGAAGGCGAAGAAGGCGACACAGGCAACGAGTTTGCCAGCGGCGACAAAAGAGATTTGCTACTACCCGGCCGCCAGCAATATTTATTGGAGCAGGTAAGAGCGGCGGCGGGAAACAAACCAGTAATTCTTGTGCTTATTACAGGCTCTGCAATGGCGGTAACTTGGGCGGACGAAAATGTTAGCGGTGTACTGCAAGCATTCTACCCCGGAGCCCTTGGCGGCCGTGCCATTGCAGAAATACTCTCGGGCAAGGTTAACCCGTCGGGCAAATTGCCGGTTACATTCTATAGAAGCAATGCCGACCTGCCGGAGTTCTGGAACTACAGTATGGAAGGGCGCACTTACCGTTACTTCCAAGGCGAAACATTGTACCCGTTTGGTTTTGGTTTAACCTACACCAATTTTGAAATATCCGAACTAAAAGCCAAAGAAACAGAAGCTAGCGTAAAAGTTAAAAACATAGGCACCAAAGCCGGGCGCGAAGTAGTGCAAGTTTACGTAGAAAGCCCCGGCCAAAAAGAGCGTTATCGCTTAGTTGGTTTTGCATCTGTAACAGTACCCGCGGGCAAGAGCAAAAAAGTGACTATCAAACTTGCCGCAGACGCATTCCAAAGGCGCGACTGGAAAGGCGACTTGTACGACTTGCCGGGCGAGCACACACTGCATGTTGGTTTTGGCCAGCCGGATAAACGCAGTGTAGAACTTATAGGGGTAACGCCTCTTGTAGCAGAAATAGTGAAGAAGTGATTGTAAAAAATACGCCCCCATGAAATAACATGGAGGGCGTATTTTATTTGAGTTTGCACATGTTTGCGGTAGTTTGTTGGTTTGCGCAAAGCTTTCCTGCACTGTAAACCTCAAAAATTATACTAGCGAATTAAATTCTTTTTTGTTAAAAGTTGTCGCACCATGTTTCGCTTTGCATACATGCAATAAATAAAAAACAATCAAATGGATACACTAACGAACGGAGAAACAAATTAATACTAAGTTTATAACGGGGGATTTAGAAATGAATAATAAAAAACAAAATTATATGAAGTGCTTTGTGGCACTTCTGTTAGTTGCTCTTATCTCATGCGCTTTTAGCGTTACTGCATTTGGCTATGTTGCAGGTGACGGAGAATCATATGAGCAGAGCGAATACGAACCATACGATAATGCATATGACAATACTTATGATAATGACGAATATCCAAATAATGATTATGAGTACAACGATGATTACGAATATGGCCCAGAAGACGGAATATACGGCGAAAATCCGCAACCAGATGGTTCTTACGTACCAATAACTCCAACTATAGGCGGCGCTAACACTATAAGCTTGAGCACCACAACGTGGACTTTTGATGATGCTACTGGCACCCTAACTTTGCATGGTAGCCCAGACCCAGCAAACCCTGCAACAATACGCGCAGGAACTAACTGGGTTAGCAATGGGATATTTTCAGGTTTGCCGCCGCTTTCCAGTGGCAACCCGTGGAGGGGGCATCTTCATGCAATTGAAGAGGTAGTTATAGATGGTTATATTGCAGTACCTCCTCGTGAAGGTGTAGGGGCTTTCCCTGTTTTGACTGCGCTATTTTCGCATATGCCTAATGTGCGCAGGTTTGTAGGTTTGGAAAATATGGACATCACACACGCAGTGAGTACGGCTTATATGTTTGCCGGCGCGCATAGTTTAGAAGCGCTGGATTTGTCTAGCTGGGATGTAAGTAATGTAACATCTATGCATGGTATGTTTAACGAAACAAGAAACCTTACGTCATTAAATATGACAGGTTGGAATGTTAATAATGTAACAACCACAACAAGTATGTTTAGGCAAACCGGCCTAGCGCATTTGGATTTATCTACTTGGAACCTTAACAATGTAACAAGCACAAACCAAATGTTTGCTAGTGCAGGTAATTTGATAACGCTGCATATGCCTGCTTGGGACTTGAGTGCAGTCGAAGGGTTTGGCACATCGCATATGTTTAGCGATACAACAAACCTTACTACGCTGGATGTGTCCAATTGGAATATGAGCCAAGTACGCGAAATGAACGGCATGTTCGCCGGTACGGGTTTAACAACATTAGACGTATCCAATTGGGATGTAGGTAACGCAAGAAGAATGGAAAGCATGTTTTGGGATGCAAACAACCTTACTACGCTTGATGTGTCCAACTGGGATGTTAGCAATGCTACAGGCATGGAAAATATGTTTAGGAATGCAAGCAGCCTAACCACGTTGGATGTATCCAATTGGGATGTAGGTAATGTAACAAGAATGGATAATATGTTTAACAGCGCAACAGGGCTAACAACGCTGGATGTATCTGGTTGGGATACAAGCAGTGTGACACGCATGGAGCATATGTTTAATAGCGCAGAAGGTTTGACAATGCTTGATGTATCTAACTGGGATGTGAGCGGCGTCACAAACATGGAAAGTGTGTTTCGCGCGACGCTAAGCCTGACAGCGCTGGACTTGTCCGATTGGGATGTAAGTAACGTAACAAATATGGCAACTATGTTTACCGGGACAGGCATAACCAATTTGGATTTGTCAGCTTGGGACACCGGTAGCGTAACAACAATGTCGAATATGTTTAGTAGTGCGCGAGACCTAACAGAGCTAAACTTATCTGGCTGGGATATTGGCCGTGTGACAACTATGGTCAATATGTTTAACGGCACAAGTAGTTTGTTAGCCCTGGACTTGTCAGGCTGGGTTTTTAGCGGTGGAACAGTTGTTACCCAAATGTTCCAAAACAGCGGTTTAGTCCAGTTAGACTTATCTAGTTGGGATGTAAGTAACGCGACCACTATGCTAAGTATATTTAATGGCGCAAGCAATTTAGCGGATTTAAATTTGTCCGGCTGGGATACAGCAAACATTACAAATATGTCGAATATGTTCCTTAATGCAAGCAGCCTAACATCGCTTACCTTGTCGCACTTTGATGTGCGCAATGTAACAAACATGTCGAATATGTTTAGCGGTGCAGCCAGTCTAACCCATGTTGACCTTATAGGTTGGAACACAGGTAGAGTAACCAATATGAATAACATGTTTGCAAATGCAAGCAGCTTGCCTGTGCTTGATTTGTGGAGCTTTAGTACATTAAGCAATACAACTACAAGCGGTATGCTTACGGGTACTACCAGCTTACAACGAATAAGGTTAAACTCAGCGTTCCGCTTCAATACGGCAACAAACAGCGGTTTGCCTGCTGTACCGTTTAATACAGAATATGCAGGGCATTGGGTTAATGTAGGCAGTGGTACGCCCGTAAACCCTGCCGAAAACCATAGGCTAACATCCGCGCAATTAATTTCACACCACAATAATAATCCGGCTTTAGAAACCTGGGTATGGGAGCGCATGACAACGCACCCTGTTACTTTTAATGCTGGCACAGACGGCAGCTTTACAGGCACAGGCAATGCATTAACAAGAAGTGTTGATATCCAGCGCAATACACAAATAGGTGCATGGAATGTACCGGGTGTGGCTGTAAGCAACACTGTGAGATTTTTAGGCTGGCGATATGACGGACAGGATGCAACGTCTGCGAATTTATCTTCTACGGCGGTAGCAGCACGTGCGGTTACTGGCCCTATCACTTTTACAGCGCAATACGAACCAAGAACTTATGCTATAACGTTCTTACCAGGTGCAGCCAGCGGTGTTACTGGAATGCCTACAGACAGAAATGTGCTTTGGGGCAATACAATTGCATCAGCTGGTACAGTTGGCAACCCTGCACGTGCAGGATACGAGTTTGTTGGCTGGCTACAAACAGAACCTGCGGGCATTATTAACCTTACCTCTGCAAGCGTAGGTAGCCGAACTGTAACTGGTGCTGTAGAGTTTACCGCATTGTGGGTAACAGAGCGTTTGCCTGGGCAGCACTTGGTGGCATTTAACTTGCATGGCGGTAATGCGTATTTCTTGGCGCAAGCGATAGACCACGGTGCTTTTGCGACTGAACCAAGCCCCGCACCGGCACGTTTTGGCTACGATTTTATAGGCTGGTTTACAGCCCAAACAGGTGGTGCGGAATTCGATTTCGACACACCAATAGTAGGCAATACCGTGCTACACGCGCAATGGGAGCCAAATGGTGAACATGGCGGCGGAACAGGTAATGGTAACGGAGACGGAACAGGCAACGGTAACGGCGATGGAACTGGCAATGGTAATGGAGACGGAACAGGCAACGGTAGCGGCGATGGAACAGGAACTGGTAATGGTAACGGAGACGGAACTGGTACCGGTAATGGCAATGGGCCAGGCACTGGAAACGGAAATGGAAACGGAACAGGTACAGGTAACGGAAATGGCAATGGCAGCGGTACAGGAACTGGTAATGGTACCGGAAGTGGCACAGGCAATGGTACCGATTCAGGCACTATCGGAGGCGGGGGCGCCGGCGGTGGAGCAGGAACAGGTGGCGGTACTGGAACAGGTACAGAAAACGATTATGACACAGATACCGGCTATGAAACCGGTACAGACACTGGCACAGCCTATTCCTCACAACCGTCAACAACAATACCGTTTAGCACAACCCACCATGCATATATGACAGGCGACCAAAACGGCATGATACGGCCGAATGACGGAATTACAAGGGCAGAAGTTGCAACTATATTCTTCCGCCTGGTGGAAGATGAATTTAGAACAAAAATGTGGTCGCAGCAAAATGCATTTTCTGACGTACACATAAGCGACTGGTTTAACAATGCGGTTTCTACCATGTCAAACGCAGGTGTGTTTGTTGGTATGCCGGATGGTACTTTCCAACCAAACAGGGTTATAACTCGCGCAGAATTTGCTGTAGCAATGACACGTTTCTTCACAGATTTTCCTGCAATAGACGCAAGTAGAATTCCGGATGTATACGGCCATTGGGCAGCAACAGAAGTAAATAAAGCCATAAACATGGGCTGGATAGCTGCATTGCAAAACGGAAATTTTGCACCAGATCAAGCAATAACCCGTGCAGAAGTAGCCGCATTTGTCAACCGCGCATTAAATCGCTTGCCTCAAACGACAGACGACCTACTGCCCGGCATGAGAGTGTGGGCAGACAACGCAGATGTAAACGCGTGGTACTATCTATATATACAAGAGGCTACCAACTCTAACGAATTTGTTATGCACTCCAATGGTATTAATAAAACATGGACAGAGTTGCTTAATACAAGGGCTTGGAATGTGCTGGAGCGACCAAACTCCGTGCCAAGCAGCATAATAGGGGCGTTTTTATAGTAAAAATGGCTTTGTAGGCGGGCTGGAGCGCTTTTTTCAAAAAAAACAAAAGCATAGCCCACGGATTGCACGGATTTTAATCCGTGTAATCCGTGGCTATTCCCTTTAAAAACATGTTATAATTCTAAAGATAAACCATCCACGGAGGTACACATGACAGAAAGAATAAAATTTTGCGAACTACCTATTTCAGAGGAAATAAAAAAAGCCGTTGCAGAAATGGGCTTTGAAGAGGCGACGCATATCCAGGCAAAAAGCATCCCGCTTATGTTAGATGGGCTGGATGTTATAGGTCATTCCCAAACAGGCACGGGTAAAACAGCCGCTTTTGGTATCCCAATTATAGAAAAAATAGCGGAGTCGGATAACGCAGGTGTTACACAAGCACTTGTTCTTTGCCCAACGCGTGAGCTTGCTGTACAAGCATGCGAAGAAATGCGCAAGTTTGCTAAATACAAACACGGTATAAGCGTTGTGCCCATATACGGCGGCCAGCATATCGACAGGCAAATAATGTCCTTAAAAAAAGGGGCATCTATTGTAATAGGCACGCCGGGTAGAATAATGGACCACTTGCGCCGTCGCACATTAAAGCTGCAAAACCTAACCATGCTTGTGCTGGATGAGGCAGACGAAATGCTAAACATGGGCTTTAGGGAAGACATCGAGACCATTCTGCAAGACGTACCGGAAGAACGCCAGACCGTTCTATTCTCCGCTACCATGCCGCCAGAAATTATGGAGATAGCACACCAGTACCAAAAAGAGCCCGCTGTTGTAAAAATGGAAAGCCGGGAATTAACCGTACCAAGCATCCGCCAATTCTATTACGAAATACCGGCGGGCAAAAAAACAGAAGCCCTGTGCAGGCTCCTGGATTTTTACAACCCCAAGCGTTCCATTGTATTTTGTAATACAAAACGTATGGTAGACGAGCTAACAGACGATTTGCAATTTAGAGGCTACAGCCCGGACGAGCTGCATGGCGATATGAAACAGCAGGCACGTGACACGGTTATGGCCGCATTCAAAAGTGGCAAAGTAGATATATTAATAGCAACAGATGTTGCCGCACGCGGCATAGACGTAGACGATATAGATGCCGTATTTAACTACGACCTGCCGCAAGACTATGAATACTATATCCACCGCATTGGGCGTACAGGCCGTGCAGGCAAATCCGGCACGTCGTACACATTTGTAAGCGGCAGGCGACAAATTTACGCGCTGCACGATATAGAGAAGCATATCAAAACCAAAATTGACTTAAAGCCCATACCATCCAGTGCAGAGGTTAGCGAAGTTAAAAACGATAAACTAACCGGGCAGCTTTTAGCAGCACTAGAAGAAGGCAAACAGCGCAAATATGAAACAGTGGTAGACAAGCTAATGGAGCAAGGTTTTAACTCTGTAGATATAGCCTGTGCCGCACTAAAACTGCTAGCAGACGATAAACAAGAAGACACCCAGCTAGATGTGCTAATCAAACAACAGCAGAAAGAAAAAGAAAAAAAATCTTTTGCCGCTCGTATAAAAGATGTGGCAAAGGGTGCCAAGAAAATTGTAGATAAGCCAGGCAGCATGGTAACGTATGTGTTAAGCGTAGGCCGCGAAGATAAAATTACGCCTAAAGATATTGTAGGCACCATAACAAAGGACAATGCAATCCCAGGTAAAGCCATCGGCAAAATCGCTATTTTGCCCACGCACTCTATAATGGATATTGCAAAAGACTATGCCGAGGTTTTTACAAAAAAAACAAAAGGGTTAATGATAAACGGTAAACCCGTTTCGATTAAATTAAAAAGGACGCCCAAGAAAAAGAAATGAGCGCCCTATGCATAGTATGAAAACGTAATTTTTCTATCTTCTACAGAGGCATCTGCTACTACTATGGTAATTTTTTTACCAAGGTACAAAGCGGGTGCCTCATTTGTTTGGTAGTACATATTTTTATCTTTGTTAAATTTAAACCCGTGGCGTTTTAGGTCTGCGTAAGGGATAAGGCCTTCTGCACCGTGGCTGGTTGTAGCAAATACGCCCCACGATGTTATGCCGCTTATCGTGGTTTCAAGTATTTCCCCTTTATGTCCGGCCATGTATTCTACTTTTTTAAGTTGCAAGACTTCTCGTTCTAGGGTTTCGGCTCGCCGTTCTGTATAGCTGCAACGGGCACAAATTTCGACCAGGCTGGATGCATGGGCGAGCAGTTCGCCGTGCGAACGACCAGCCCCTTTGGGCTTGGCTGTTTTTCCTTTGATTGCAGCTTTAACAATTCTGTGCACTTCCAAGTCGGCATAGCGGCGTATGGGGGATGTGAAGTGGCAGTAGGCACGGGAAGCAAGGCCAAAATGGGTGGGGGTGTCTGTAGTGTAGTTGGCCTGTGGCAGGCTTTGCAGTACCGCCCTGGACACTGTGGCAGAGGCCTCTGTAAGGTCGGCTATGGCAAGTAGCTTCTGCAAGTTCTTGGGGTTGTCGGCGGTTTTGGGTGCCTTAAAGCCAAGCCTTTCTGTTACTTGTCCTAAATTCGCTAACTTTTCTGCCGTGGGTTTTTCGTGTGTGCGATAGATAAAGGGCTTGCTCAAAAAATGCGTTGCGATGGTTTCGTTACACAGTATCATAAACTCTTCTATTATACCCGTTGCGCGGGTGCGCTCTCGTAGTTCTATAGAAATAGGCTTGCCTTGTTCATCTACTATTACTTTAGATTCGGGGATGTTAAAGTCTAGTGCGCCTTGTTTTTCACGTTTTTTGAACAGGACCTCCCGCAGGTTGTCCATTGCTGCCCAGTTTTCGTCCGCCGCGGGCGATTCTAAAATCTCCTGCACTTCTTCGTATGTCCAGCGGCGCTTGCTGTGTATAACGGATTCTTTCATTTCGTAGTCCAGTACATTGCCCTTTGGGTTAACTATCATAATGCAACTTAACGTAAGCCTGTCTACCCCTGGGAATAGGGAGCAAATGCCGGAGGATAACTTGTGCGGCAGCATAGGTATAACTCTGTCTGCAAGGTATATGCTTGTCCCACGGTTTAAGGCAGAGCGGTCTAGTGCCGTGTCTTTTTTTACATAGTGCGATACATCTGCAATGTGCACCCCAAGCCGAATATTGCCGCCAGGCAAAGGCTCAAAGGAAATTGCGTCATCTATATCCTTTGTATCTTCGCCATCTATGGTAAAGATATTCTCGGCGCGCAAATCCAGCCTGCCTTTAATGTCTTTTTTGTATACTTTGGTAGGAATCGCATCCGCTTCTTCGTTAACATCTTCCGGGAATGTATGCGGCACGCCGGATGCAATTACTAATGAAAGAATATCCACGCCCGGGTCATTCATATGCCCAAGCACTTCTGTTATAAATATTGCACCTTTTTTATCCACGCCAAAAACAACCCTGTGCCCATCTGTTAAGCCAAAACGTGCTGCGTTTTTTTTGGTAACAGGGAAGGTGTAGGGTATTTTTGTTTCTATCGGGCGTACAACGCCTGCCCCATGGTCGGTAAAGTAGGTGCCTACGTGGGTTGCGCGTTTTATAATGGTTGTAATTTCACCCGTACGGGAATGTTTTCCCTCTGCCGGATTGGTTTCGTCTTTTGTTATCCTGCAAGTAACAATATCACCATGCAATGCGCCCAACACAAAAGAAGGGGGGACAGCCGTCCCCCCAGGGGGAATGAAAACATCCGCCCCTTCACATTCTACAAAACCATATCCGTTTGCGTTGCTTATAAATTTCCCCTCGATAGTTATCGGCTTGTTTTTGCGCGGCGGCTTCGGTTTTGCAGAACCGACACCCGCCTTTTTCTTTTTTGCCATTAATTTAATCCAAGTTGGGCTTTCATTGCCGCTAGTTCATCATCTACGGAAGAATCAACATTCATGCCCCTATATTTTTCTTCCAATGCCAGTGCCGCATCTATTGGTGCCGCATCAAGCTCTGCACGGGCGTTTGCCTCGTCTAGCTGGCGGTTAACCTTTTCTTCCATACGGGCGAATGCACCGGTTGCAGCGTTGGATTTGTCTGTGGCGGCACCAATTTTGTTCATGCGTTCTTGGGTGCGTGCAACAGCTGCTTTTGCTTTAATTGTGTTGCGGCGTGCGTTTAGGCTATTGATGTCTTTAACAAGTTTGTCGTGCATTTGGCGCATTTTAAGTGCATTTTCATGTGCGGCCGCGGCTGCTGTTTGCAAACCTGCGCCAATATCTTCTAGCTCATGCTTTTTGCCTAGGAATACACGTGCATCGTCATCGTTGCCGGCTACAAGTGCACGCTTTGCTAGTTCACCAAATTTGGCAACTTCTTTTTCATTTTCTTGCACAAGGCGTTTTGTGCGGCTTTCTTCTGCCATTACACCTGCGGTTTCTTTTTTAACTGCCGCAAGGTCGGTGCTTAGGTTGCGTAGGTATTGATCTACCATTTTGCCCGGGTCTTCTGCCCGGTCTAACAGCGCATGCACATTGGATGAAACAATGTCTGCGAAACGGGATAAAATTTTCATAATAATAACTCCTTACTCGTCGTATTTGTCCGCTAAATCGTTAGCGGCATCGCTAGTTGATGAACCAAATGTGTCTAAAGGTTGGCTCAGTATACGTTCTGTTTCTTCTGCCTCTAAGCGTTTTTGTTCTTGCTTGTTTTTCCACCAGCTAAATAGTATGAACAATACAAGCACGCCACCTACAACCAATATCAAAATCAGCCAGATATTCACCTGTGTTGCCATAATGCGTGAGCCTGTGTCGGCAAATGCGCGCCCAAAGATTTGGTCTACCTGTACAAACTGGTAATAGTAACGCCCGATATAATCTTGCAGAATATCCATTGCCTCTTGGTCCATAACCTGCCGTGCAGCAATGCCCGCCAGCGGATAGGTGTACCATACATAATCCCTGCCGTCGTCATACTCGAAGAATACTAACAGTAGATGTGCCTCGTCGTTAAACAGCCTGTCATAGGTGCTTTGCGCAAATGCAGGCATTTCTCTTGCTACATGGCTAAACAATTGCGGTAACGCAACGCCTGCCGCGCCCGGGAAGTCGTCTCTACCAACAACATACAAATGCGGACGCACACCCGTCGCATTATGGAAACTATTTAAACCGTTAAGCAAGTTGGTGCGGTTATTTATCAAATGCATATGGTCTGTAAACATTTCGGTATTGGTCCTGGCCGCATTACGATCCAGCGCAGTACGCTCTACTGTAGAGCGCGTTACCGGTTGCACTTGCTGCGGCACTGCACCAAAGTTAAACAAAAGAACTGCTATAAACACAAGTACAAGTGCGCCTAAAATAAAAGTACCACAGCCGCACCCGCCGCCTTGTTGCATATTCATTCCGCCGCCGCCATTTACAACAACGGTTGTATGTCTGCGCCTGCCCCAGCCCCAGCGTGGCCCCCACATAGAGCCTCCCCAGCCCCAACCGCGTCTGCGGCGCATTCCCATTCCAACGGCCATGCCGGCACCAAAACCGGGATTGCGCCGTGGTGCAACAGGTCTTGCCGCTGGGCGTGGAGTATTTAATCCACTGCCGCGCCCGGCAGGCCTGGTATTGCCAAAACTACTTCCTCCGCGTCCGCTACCGCCCAAGCGGGAACCTCCGCCGCCAAAACCGCCTCCGCGCCCTAGGCCACCGCCACGTCCGCCGCCAAAACTTCCTCCGCGTCCTCTGCCCATATAATGGCACCTCCGTAATAATTAAATTAATTTATTCGCAATTACCCTGTTTACGAAAGGATTGTCCGTAACACACCGTACAGAGTGTTTGCTATATACATCAAGTATTACATAGTATCGCCATTTTAACAAGATTTTCTAGAGATTTTCTTAGGCATTGTCTTAGAATGTGTCTTAGGAATATACGAAAAAAGCAGGAATAGGTTTGCTCCCTGCTTTTGGGTGATTTAGGATAGCCGCATAACTACATCTATTATATTTGTCCGGGCAGATTTAAGGGCATTGTACTTTTGGAGGACTTTCTTCTGATGTCCATTGATACTCATTTGACTCGTCATGTCATCGTAAAAGGACATGCAGGCTTTTGCGTATTCACAGAGGTATTGTTCTAGTGGGCGTGTGGCAAAATCTCCTGGAGTTGCCAATTCTGGTTTCTTAAGAATTTGAGCGATTAATTTTTTGAAGTTTGGTTGGTTGGACGCTTCTTGTTTTCCGGTGTAAGGTACACATGTATACATCGGAATACTGAAGCGTGTGTAAAGGTCATGCCATTGGTTCATGTAATCGTCTTTTGTTATCAATGTACGTATCACAACTAGGAGGCGTATATCCACTAGGTCAAAACGCTTTTCCAGCGCAGAGGCGTAGAAAAGCTTTATATAATCTTCAATTGAGCATTGTAGCACTAAGATCGCCAACAAATCAGCAAAAATTTCTTGACTCAAGTGGAGGAAGGTGCCAGAGCGGTCTAAAATGGTTTGTATATACTTTGCATTAAACCTTTTGTTTACACCCGGGGCGTTAGATGTTGTCCATCGGTGTATAAGGTATTCTAATTCATAATCTATATCTGTCATTATTTTTTCTATAGCCTCATCCCGATCTGTGCCTGCAGGCATTGGCGCTCCATCGTAGCGGACATATTCTGCCGGGAGCTCATGGTTTCGCATGCTTGAAATCGTTTTAGCAAAATAATTATGTATAGGCGCTAGAATTGTTTTTTGCTTTGCATTTATAGCTCGTAAAAATTTATCGTTGATGTAGCTTTCGTAATTAGTGCTAAGTTCTTCGTTCGTCGGTTTATCCACGGTGGTCTCGTTCAATACCTGCTTCAATGCCACTTTTACATCCTTTTTTAACTCTTCTTTCGCTGCGGCACCGATTATCTCTCGAGAGAGGGCTTTTATCAAATGCTCCACTCCGTCTTCTATCAAAAAGGTTTCCCACAGCTTGTTGCGGGCATTTCTCCTGCGTATGCTGTGCCCTACTTGGTGGCTAAGTTCATGGGCTAGAACAAAAAGAAAAGTATTGGAGAAAAATTCCTTGGCGGCGACAGTAGTTAAAACGAGACATGGTGCAAAGGGGTCATTGCTGAGAGAATACTTGGTGGCTCGAAATAACTCTGCTGTTTGAATTTGAGCTGTTAGTTCGGAAAACAGAAAAAACTCAAAGTTGTAACCTTTCTTGGTTTTATTGTATCTATCGCAAAAAAATGCTTCAATATCATCCACAAACGCCTTATATTCGCTAACGAATTTTGCATAAAATTTAGTAAGCTTTATAGGCATATTATACACACTTACATTTAGACTTTGAGATTGAAAAAGGTGTAAGTTTGCATAATTAACAGACTGCATAGTGATGATAATATTTTTCAAAAAATTATCTATCTGTTTGTAATCGTTGCGGTGTATTCTTTCTTTGTAGTGTATAAAGCGCTCCGTAAACATGTTCACTTGCCGGTATAAAATATCATTGATATGAGAGCGTATGGATGGAGTTTGCTCAGCTTGAATAAGGGAAATCAAGATTGTGTACAAAGTGTTGCCAATTTCCAGCATAGTTTGGTCGGTAGTTTGTGCGTTGCTTAAGAAAGTTTTTATGCTATTTAGAGAGTCATTTAAGTCATTCAAGTCGCTATTTGTACATATTGTAGAACTGCTAAGGGGTGATTGCTCCACAGATAGAGGGAATTCATAATTATCGCCATGAAGCCTTGTTGCACAATTAAACGCCATATTGCTATATTCCTTGTGATGCAATATGTTGCCCTGCTTGTACAATCTTATGAGGTTGTAAAACTTGACATTCCTTACCGAAAGTTGAACGTCATAATTCCCTAATATTGTTGTGTCAATAGGGTGCATACCTTCGATTTGTTCTTTCAGCGCCTCGATAAGGTCGTTGCTTTTTTGATTTGGTTGCACCCCAAAAATCTTTTCTGAAACAGAAAGGGTTATCTTTTTTATTGTTTCGCCGTAGCGGCCTTTCAATGTCGTATCATCCAACGTAAGCATCTTTGATGGTAGCGCTACTATTGAATAGCTGAAATTAATTTGGAAATTCATTTGCTGTTTAAATCTAAGCTCACCTACTGCGTTTGCACAATAGTCGAACTTAGACGCTTTTATAAACAGGACAATATCGCTTGACCCTAAAGTAAAGTATGCTCGTGTTTCTATAGGTTTAAGTTTGTTCGTTGGCGTAAAGTGTTCTAATTCGGCAATCACATCCAACCAGGTTACGGCTGGATTTTTTTTAATACTTAAAAATGAGACAGTTAGGACGTTGACGTTATCATCATCAAAAAAAACATCTCCGTCGCTATCATTTTCCTTATATAACAAAAAACGTTGCGATTGTGACAAGTGGTCTACAGGTGTATGGTGCCTGTTTGCTACATGTTTATCCCATAAATTGGTAAAATCCGATCCTGTAGTAATGGTCTTTATATCCATCCCATCATAGTCCGAAAAGCATAAAAATCCAGGTTCCTCTAGGCAGTAATTAATATCATCTATCTTTCTTTTATATAGTAAGATCTCTCTCGTTTTCATATGTCGTACCCCTTCTCTTTAGATAAAAGTGCATATGTAATTTTCCCGGACAATACGTATCCTTGTTGTAATCGGTCTTCGTTGTTAGAAGTTAAGTAATGGAAGGAATCCCCAACTGCTCGCATTTTCCTAAATGCAATCTGTCGGTTTAATCCGCTGTTACGAGCCACAAGCCTTTTATAAGGGTTTATGGCGTCTAGTGGTATTGTAGGCTTAAAGTAGGACCATCTATGCTTAACCAGGTTATCAGTCACACCTATATATGATTTGTAAGACGCTTTGGATGCTGTTTCTCTAAAACATTCGTGATAGCACCATCCAGCAAAAATAAATAATCCTACTACCTGTTTATCCATCCGGTTTGCATATCTTTGTAGTGCATTTGTATAGCTAAATTCTTTATTCTCTGTTTTTAACAGTTCGAGTAATAGTTCGGCGTTGTCATTAACGAATTTGCAAACATTGTTTGGGGTACACTCTATCATTTGTTTGATTTTGTTCCGCAGTTGGCGGTCGATAACTGTGGTGCGTGTAAAAACCGCATAAGATACGAAACCTATAATAATTCGGATTGTAGATACTATAAAAATTGATACAAAAAGAAAGTTTAACCCCGCAATTAAAGCGAACAGCAAAACACTAACCATGCCCCACGTGATAGTAATATGCACAAGGTCGATAGTAAACCAGTGAGTTTTTCTTATTGCAGTACGCTTTATTCCTTTGTATTCGGGAGACAGCTTTTCTATTGCACCATAGATACCGCTAAAAAAAGCAGCAAGAGAAACGGCTACCGATAAAAAGGATACTCTACTGCTATCAAACCTTTGAATAACTGTATGCAGCAACTGATTATCTGTAAGTACGGAATCAGAACACAAAAAAAACTGGATTACTCCAGTTAACGCAAGAAACGCAGCAAACAAAACGAGATCCCGTTTGTTTGCCGGTCTTATAGTTGGTTCAGTCCAAATCTTCGTAGTTGCTATAGTCATTGCCCAATCCCTCGTACTCGTAGGAGTTGTCGCTTTCGTCATATGTGAAGGTTATTAATTTTCCTACCCCTTCTGCGGCAACAACATCTATAAACGTTCCAATGCTGTTGTTGAATTTGCGAGTGTTAAGCATGCCTGACTCTAAGAAAATAGAGTTGTTGCGCAACGTGGTTTCCATTAGTTGCTCCTTATAATTTAGATTTACATGGGGTAATTAACCCCATACAAAAAAAGGTACATAATTAAAAAGTGACCTCGTTAGTTCCTAGAAGGAAGTAAACATTCAATGTCACAAGAATGTAATATAACAAATCGGACATGTTGTCAAGTGGAAATTTTTTGTAATATCATGTCGCTTCATGGCTCTTCATCTTTCTATGATGCAGGCAATCATTAAAAAATACAAATTAATTTTCAACTGATGATATTAGTTCTTTGCTAAGTTAATAGAAATTATACAGTACTCTCTATGTATATGGGGTTACTTGAAATGGGTTCCTCTGCTTTTAAACAGCTTCACAATCTCTTCTTTATTAATAGCCCCGCTAAACACAACTCCACTAAAATATATGACAAGCAAAATAATCAAACTAAACACAAGCCCCACCCTTTGCCCCATAAAATCGAATATCCACCGGTTTGCCACCAGCCTTGCTACAAGCCCTGCTGCCGCTGCCGCAATTGCTGGGCGCAACAGCCATTTGCTAAACTCCATTTCCAGAGGCATAAATTGCCGTACTTTATACAACCCCATTGCAATTACAACAAGCAAACTTACCAACCATCCAAATATGTATCCAACCAGCCCAAAGTGCGGCACCAGCAAAAAAATTCCGCCAATGCTTATTGCAGATGATATTAAACTATTCCTGAAGATAAACATTTGGCAGCCAAGCCCGTTTAGCACACCGGATATAATAATGTTCATATAAATAAACGGGCACATTATGCCTAGCAGCTGCAACATAAGCCCAATTGGTTGGTTGTAAATGGCGACACCTAGTTCTTGAGCAAAAAACAAAAACAAAGAAGCTGCGCCCATTCCCGTGATAGCCGCAAACAGCAGAGATTTGTTAGCTATAAACGAAACGCCTCTTAAATCTTTTTTTGTAACAGCTTCAGACACAGCAGGTACAAGCGTTACACTTAACGCTGTAAGCACAGCTGTTGGAAAGAAAATAAGCGGCATAGCCATACCGGTTATGCGCCCAAATTCGCTAATCGCCTCTGTGGCGGAAAGGCCATAAATTTGCAGCCGCTGTGGAATTAAAACATTCTCCCATGCAGCAAGCAGCGACCCTGCAACTCTGTTGCCTGTTAGTGGCAGCGCCATCGCCATAATCAGTGTGAAGGTTTGCCGCCCTGTAAGGGTGGGCTTGTGCACCGTTCTTTTTTTCTTGCGCCGCCATTTGTATGCGGCAAATACAAAAAAGCAGGAAAATATCTCTTCGCCCACAATGGCAAAAAGCGCAACCGCAGCGGCATATTCCAGCCCCAGCGGAACAAACCTTGCTGCAAGCAAATACACTATTGCCATGCGCAAAATTTGCTCTAAAACTTGATTTAGCGCCGGAATTTTTGTTTCCTGTAGCCCGATAAAGTAACCCCTAAGGCATGTTCCCGCCGCCATAAATGGGAACGCAAAACTCAAAATCCTTAGCGGCAAAATTGTACGTGCATCGTGGAAGAAATGTTCTGCCAGAAGTTCCGCCCCAAAAAACAGAAGCACAGACAACAAAAGCCCCAGCACAGTTGTAATAACAACAGACTGCTTTAGCATGCGCTTCATGTTGCCGTATTCACCTTTTGCCTGCTCTTGCGCCGTTAACTTGGATATGGTGGTGTTAAACCCAGCACAGGAAATGCTCCAGGCCAGAGCATACACAGGCATAATAAGCTGGTACAAACCCATGCCCTCTGCACCCATTAAGTTAGACATATATATCCTATAAACAAAGCCCAAAATTCTTGTTGCTACACCTGCTAATGTAAGAATTAAGGCACCTGTTAAAATACGTTTGCGATTAATTGTACCCACCTCCATGCTGTGACTTTAATATATATGAGCGAAATATTTACAAAATGAAGGTTTTTGGTATAATAGAGGGCACGGGCGGTTAACTCAGCTGATAGAGTGCCACCTTGACGTGGTGGAAGTCGTGGGTTTGAGTCCCCCACCGCCCAGAGTTGAAATAAATAAAAAAGCCTTGAAATGTCAACATTCCAAGGCTTTTTTATTTGCAATTTTAGTTGCTTGGGGATAATTTGGGGACAATAAAGGCAAATAAAAACACGCAAATATAACGATTTACGTGTTTTTAGCAGTAGCATTATAGAATTCATCTATCTTGTTTGCGGCTCGTCTTTCACGAGATTTTATTAAGTGGGCGTAGGTATTAAGGGTTGTGGTTGTGTTGGAGTGCCCAAGCCTGCCGGACAAGGTTACTATATCAACTTCACCGCCAATCATAAGGCTTGCATTGGAGTGTCTTAATCCGTGAAATGTGATGTGTGGCAATCCTTTTCTTTTAACAAAGTCTGAAAACCATACAGAGGGGCGACGGGGGAAGAGCGGGACGCCGTCATCATGTGTGATGATTATATCGCTTTCATGCCATGCAGAGCCACACATTAACCGCATTTTGTCTTGGTGCTCTTTGTACTCCGTTAACTTTCCTAGTGTATAGGATGATACCGTGACAACACGCTTCCCTTTCTCTGTTTTTGGCTCCCCTATTATTATGCCGTGGCCCTGCACGTATTGCCGTTGCTGTGATATGTCAATTTCTTGCTTGTCTATGCTTACCATATCCCAAGTGAGCCCTGCTACCTCGCTTAGGCGTAATCCTAAATCAAGGGCAAGCAATAAGGCTGTTCTATATTTTATATGTTCGTCTTCAAGTGCTATTAAAAGATTTGCAATTTGCTCATCATCATAATAATTGGTGGTGGGGGCGGGTTTTGCTTTTGTGATAGATGGTAACCGAACTCGTTTTGCTGGATTGTCTTTTATAAGATTCCATTCTAGCGCAAAAGTGAACAATCCTGATAGTAGTGAATGGTGGCGTTTAATAGATGTTGCAGAAAGTACACTTCCGGGGTTTTTTATTACAAAGTGCTCGTCCATATTTATTCCGAAGTAAGCACATATTTTCTGTGCTGTTTTTAAATAGACGCCGCTCCCTGCTCTAAGATTGGCAAAAACATGTCTTTCTACACCTATTTGCTCACCAAGAGATTTTTGACTTTTTCCTTCAATGAGTTCTAAGAATTTACTCGTTGCCAGATAATGCACGTCCATACGTATGCCAGTTTCAGTAAGGTTATTGTAGAACGAAGTAATATGGCTAGGTTGTATTTTTGCTAACTTAAAGTGCCCTAAAGCGGGCAATATTCGCTTGTTTAAATATCTTTTATAAGGCACTAAAGTGCCGGGGGCAAGCTCTTTTTCTGCATACTCCCTTAGCCAAATGGCGACAAATTCTGTTAGGGTTATTTTTTCGCCATCTAAATATTTGCCGCCCTTTACTTCATCCTCAAAGAGCATGGCGGCTTTTTCTGCCTCTTTTTTTCTCTGCTTTTCTGTCATGCTTGGTGGAAAGGAGATTGTCTTAGTGGCTTTTTCGTATCCTTTTCCCGTTGTTCTTGGTTTATAAACAACAATACGGCAACTATTTTCACCACGCCATTCAATGCTTGCCATTTTAAAAACCCCTATCGTCCATGCCCTGGGCACAGAGAGAATAGGGGCATGGAAATGTATTTTTTGGTGCATGTTTTGCGTGTTCGTGGTATCAACTTACGCTATGCCATACATTTGGAGAACAGGGCAAGTCATAGTTTTCTTTGATGTATTGCAATAACTGCATAGTCTCTTCTTTTGACATGAGCTCAACCAATGCGGCCACAATATCTTTTGTGTCGTCAAAATCGCCGTTGGCTACATCTTCGGGGGTGTAATGCTCTGTAATGGAATACCCTTTTGTCGATATAGTTTCTGCATGGGGGTTTTTGCGCCCCTTTGAAAAATCGCAATGTGTTTGCATTGTCTACCACCTATGGCTTTATGCTTGTTTCTTTTCCAGTCTTGTTTTTTTAACTGTTATAACTTCGTCATAGTCACTATGCTCAACTATGACGGTGTAACCATCTTTAAATTTGCCTGCAAAAGGATTTTTACGCCCTTTTGAAAAGTCTTTGATTTTAGGTATATCTTCATAGTTAATTTCTTCGTTGTCATAAGCAACGGTATTTGGAGTGTTTTCATTCATAGTATTACCTCCTGTAATATTCAGATTCATCTTTATCGGCCTTGCGTGCGGATATAATGCGTATAACAGAATCGTCATTTCTATAACAATGACAAACCATAAGCATGCGGGCACGCTCGCTAAAGCCTATTACTATAAAACGCTCTTCGTCTTGCGAGTGATTTTCATCATCAAAGTATACGGCGTTATCATCATCAAACACGGTGGCCGCTTCGCTAAATGTTACGTTATGCTTTTTGATATTGGCCTTGTGTTTTGCTTCATCCCAAATAAATCTACTATCTTGCAACGCAATACCTGCTTTCTCTTACCTCTTTAGTCTTTACAGGCTAGAGGTTTTTTATTTAACTAGCATTCTCTTTAGCATCTACACCTAGTTTTATTTCTTCCGGAGAATCTTCTTCGTCCCAATCTATAATTATCGTATAGCCTTTTTTCATACGTTCTGCATATGGATTCTTGCGAGTGTTCTAAGTCATCAATTTCAATTAAATATTTATCTTGAAACACGGTTGCAGCTTCTTTAAAGGAAATTCCGTGCTTATTGATATTTATTAAATTTTTGTTCCTATCCCAGTCGAATTGTTTACCGTCAAATGCAAGCAAGTAGATTTCCTCTTTCGTTACCTTTAGCCTTTACGGGCTAGAGTTTTTTTTATTTAATTAGCTTAAAGGCAAGAGTACAACAACTTCATACTTATCGTTATCATTTTCTACAATGCTTTCAATAAAAGCAGTATCAAGGTTGCCATCTTCTATATACTGATGAGCGGATTTAGGCATGTAGCCAATATCGTTAACATCAGACACATAATATTTGTCTTTATCATAGTCATAATGCAGAAACACTTTAGTACCCTTATAGTTATCCGGCCAGTACAAATTTGAGATAGCATCTTGCATTTCTTCATTGAGATTAGAAACCAATTTGAATTTTTTATGAGGGCTTCCGCCATCTAAATAGTATTTATAAGCACTATAATCATCTTGGTAAAATCCTAAGAAAATTTCGATAGTGCGCGCATCATCTTCTATAGCAGATATACAAGAGAATATAGGCAGTTCTAGTTTAAGAAAACGGTTTGCGATTTCTTGCAATGCCCCTTTATATAAGTATCCCAACTTAATATCATTCGCCATTACAATTACAGCATTGCTATCATACTTATTTGAAGGCTCTTGGATTAACGTAATCATATCACCCGGAGAGATTGCAGAATAATCCGGGTCTTCACCTCTTATTATTGCGATTTTTACGTTTTGATAACGATAGCTTAACGGCATGCCTTGTATTATACCAGGCACTGTAACAGTGCCTTCATTTACTACTTTCGGGTCTTCGGAGTTTTCTATAATTTTTGTACAAGTATCTTTTTCCCGTTCTTTTTCTAGTAGTAACTCTTCCTCCTCTTGGAAGGCAAGCGCAAGATGCTGTTTTGCAGCAGTTATCTTCTTTTTGCTTTTGTGTCTTAGAATAAGGCAAGCTATAGCACCTAAAATAAAAAGAGCAGCAGCTATATTTGCTTGGCTAAAAATGGCAAGAAGTACAACGCCGACACAAGCCAGTATAAACGCAATACCTAACTTATTTGCATTATACTGATGATTAATTTCTGCTATATGAATATTTACATGTCCGTAAATTTTTAGAATATCGTACTTTTGACAGTCCTTAAAAAGCAATCTATTATTACCGTTATTTACAGTATGCAAATCGAGTTTCCCATCCTCTGCTTCTGTCGGCGGGTTATACTTTATGAGTCTAATCTCATTAAAAGGAATTTCTGCATCCCTCGCTTTATTAATAATATGGACGGTACCGTCCTTTAGCTCAACACTTCCGTTCACACATTCTACTTTTTTATGCATAGCCCGCACCCTTCTGTATAATTCTTTGGCGTACAATTTTATTAATACAACATGTCACAGTCGAAAGTAAAAATAACGCCGCAAGTACGATAATGTTCTACGGCTTTGTCTAAAAACTCAGCCGTAACTTGGCAGTATTCTGCTGCAAGATATTTATCGCCCGCAGCATGTGACACTGCTTTTTCTATTTCATCTACTGGTAAGTAATTTGTTATAGCCCAACGCTTTGCTTTAGCCTCGTATTTTATGCGGTTGCTACGGGCTATAGGCATGTTATATGTAGCTTGAATTGTATATAGTGCTCCAGTTTCAAAATGTCCGATTTCTTCCGCTAAGATACTAGCCTCTTCGTTAGTGGACGTTATTGCGGATTTGTCCATAATGATATTTTTATATGCGCCGTTGCCCATGCAAGCGGCTTTTTTTGTTTGGCTAAACTTTGCATCTACGATATTTATGTTGCTGCCATGTGCAAAGCCGTAAAGTTTTTCTAGTTTAGTCACATTACTCACACCTTACAATTTGCGCTGCGCCTTCAATGTAGCAGCTACAACTGCCAGCGCATCTACCTCTTCTTGTGTTAAACCTTCAAACTCTCCCCTGTGAAATGCGAATGTAACATTTTTTAAGTTCTCCGGGACGGTTAGCTCTGTAGGCAACTGAACGACTGCACCATCGTCAAAATCACTCAAGCTACACCCCAAAGCCTTAGCGATAGCCTTGACAGTCTCTAGCTTAGGGTCTTTGGTTATGCCTGCGGATATTTTGCTTAGTGTACTTATTGGCACGCCTGAACGGGCAGCTAAATCTTCTATGCTCATACCCTTTTGTTTTCTGATTTCGCCTATTTTCTCTAATCCCATAGAAGTCAGCTCCGTTTCTTATTTGCAAATCTAACATGCAGTTACTTAGGTCGTCAAGAAAAATATTTCCGTTGACGGAAGGAAAATAAAAAAAACAGTTGACAAATGCCGTTAACGGAAGTTATCATGCATGCATAATTTCCGTTAACGGCATTTTTGAAATGAGGTGATTCTATGTTGCCGGCTTATCCTAATCTAGTAGCAGAAGTTGCAAAGCGAGGAATTAAGCACAATACAGTAGCAACGGCTTTAGGTATATCAAGTAGGACTTTATCTAACAAGATATATGGAAGAACAGAATTTACATGGTCGGAGGCTCGTATGTTGAAAAACGACATTTTACCGGATTGTGAGTACGAATATCTTTTTAACCAAACTTAGCCACCATGTCAACAAATGTAATAACTTGCGGTCATCTTTCTGCATAGAGAAAGCACTTGCTGGTAAATTATTCCTAAATTGTGAAGGAGGTGCGACAGTGGAGATAACCATAAAAGGTGAACCAAAAGAAATAGCTGCCCTTGTACTTGCGATACAAGAGCAGCCAGACAAAGAGAAGATTGAAGAGTGTTTTAAGCTGGTGGATGTTTTTTCTAGCCTTAGTCGTCAAGCAATTCCATTTGCCGGAGTAGCTGCGCAAGAATAAATTGCGTTAGTAGTTTGTTGGGAAGCAGTACACTCTTGTGCATCTCAATATCCTTCATGTGCTCAACATTCGGGTTATGTTTCGGGTCAAAATACGACATAAAGGCAGTTTCAACGGCCGCCGACAATCCTGCTGGAGTAATTTTTTTCATAGCATACACCCCCTTTCTGCAACACATTGTAGCACGCACAACCCATGTCAACAAATGTAATAATTTGCGGTCATCTTTCTGCATAGAGAAAGCACTTGCTGGTAAATTATTCCTAAATCGCAAGGCGAAATAAAAAAAGCCGCCCTAAGCGGGCAAAGGAGGTGTAGCACATGATTACACGACTAAAAAAAGAAGACATGGAAATAGCCCACAAAATTCTAAGGGTTTTGGACGGCCTAGAATTAGAGCGGGCTAAAAACATATTGGACTTTTGCGGGCGCAAAAAGGTTGGTTTAGGCATTGAAGACTTCACGGCTATAAAAACATCAATTGCGGCATTAGCAATTAGTGCGCTTGCGCTGATAATTACCCTAGGAGTGCAGGGACCAACACTGGTACGACTATTGTTGCAATTAGGGTAAGGATAGCAACGACAAGGACAGCAACAGAAATGCGCCTAGTAACTTTGCTCGTCTTTACATGGTTCGTTTCATTAGCATCCATGCGATTATGCAGTTCTTTAAACTGCCTGTCCACATTAATTAAAGCATCTTCGGCAGTAGCCTTGCGTTGAGCGATTAACTGCTCATGCTTGCGCAATTCTTCAATTTGAGCAGTTAGGGAATTTACATTGTGCATAGTGTCCTCTGTGATATTGGCAATGTTTTTCGGAAAATCTTTACTCCTCATTTTTTCACCCCCTTTCTGAAACACATTGTACCACGCACCACCCATGCCAACAAATGTAATAACCTGCGGTCATCTTTCTGCATAGAGAAAGCACTTGCTGGTAAATTATTCCTAAATCGCAAGGCGAAATAAAAAAACCGCGTTAAGCGGGCGAAGGAGGTGTGGCAAGTGGAGATAACAAAACCGAACGTAGAAACCGCAAAAGAAATTATCAATATCTTTATACGAAAAAATTACACGGTTGATGCTGCCTGCGATGTTTTGCGTTATGTCAGTAACGCACTACCCACAACATCAACCGTACAGCGACAACCGGAAGTAATACTTAACGCAGAAAGAGCACTTACTTCTTAATTGTTTCGACAGCCCTAAGTATTTCTTGCAACTCGTCTGATTGCCTATCGTTTATGTTTGCCAGCCCTACCGCTATTCCACAGCTAGAAAAACCACCATTGATGGATTGCGCGAGCGAACTCTTGCGAAAGACACAGTCTTTGCGGCACTCTCCGTTTACAAATGGGCAGAAAGTTTTATCCAATTTAATCACCTCATTTCTGAAACACATTGTACCACCAAGCACCCATGTCAACAAATGTAATAACTTGCGGTCATCTTTCTGCATAGAGAAAGCACTTGCTGGTAAATTATTCCTAAATCGCAAGGCGAAATAAAAAAAGCCGCGTTAAGCGGGTGAAGGAGACGGGTACAAGATGATAGACCTAAGGCAATTTAACATAGAAAGAGAAACAACAGTAGCACTAACCCCTGTTGTGCAACAGATTGTAAAGGCACTAACAGAACACAGAATCCCTATATCTGCGGCAGAAAGAGTGTTTGAGCTTGTATACCAAGTAATAACGTACAGAGCGGTTGAGGTAGAGCCAAAAAACATAGAAAGCATTTGCTACTGGCATGAGTGCGTTGAAGTGTCCGGACGGCTTGAAAGACCTATACCTAAGCCTATAGTAAAGTAATTAAAACAGAGGCTACAGCCGCAAGTGCTGCAACAACAGAAGTCAACAATGCAAGGTTTGCTCTTTTTTCTACTCTACTCTTGTTTCCCTGCTCGAAAAGAAAGTTTTGGCCGCTTGTGCAAAGTTCAAAAACATCAGCACCGCTGGGGTTTTCGGGCAGACCCACAGGCGAGAGTTTTCCGTCTACAGGAGTAGCTAGGGTGTAAATTGTGATAATTCCGCCGTGAGTAAGGTCGTTATCGTTAGTCTTTAGAATCTTATTAATTTGCACACGGGTCATTTTCTTTTTACGCTTTAACTTTTTTAGCACTTTTATAAGCTGCTCGTTAGTCAACAAAAACACATCCTGTCATTTTTTTTAGAATTGTATCACATAGCTACAAGTAATGAGCCAAAATAAAAAAAGCCCCTAAGCGGGTAAAATCTAATCTGCATTGATTTTAGCAATTTTCAAACACTACCTTCGAGGAGGTTTTGTTATGAAAATTGCAGTAAAAATCTTTGTAGAAAAATACAGGCTAGAACAAAAGTTAACACTGGCCGAACTAGCACGCAGAAGCGGAGTTGCTGTTTCTCATATCCACAATATAGAAAACGGTAATAGCGACATGACGCTAACAACGCTATGTAAGTTAGCAAAAGCATTAAATGTACCAGCTTGCAACTTGTTTTCTTGTGATTAAGGAAGTCATCACTCGCTAAATCTACGAGTGATGATACATACAATTTATAGCCAAAAGGAAGGAGTGCTTGTTATGCCCAAAATGGTAGGCATAAGAGAGGCAGCCGAAGCAACCGGGCTTAGCCTGTGGGAACTTGGCCGGGGAGCTCGTGCCGGAGATTATCCGCACATCAAGATTGGTATAGGCAGAGGTAAGTATCTGTTTAGTATTGACCAGCTCGAGAAAACATTGGAGGAAAAAGCCTTGGCCAACATGACGACCGGGCTGGCCGGACTGGCCGCATCCTATGGTGGGATACGGCCAGTAGTCCAATAAAAGGAGGGCAGCCAAATGGTTTTTAGCGAGCTTGTTAAAAGCAGGTGGTTTGTGTTTACCCTTACATGCTGGGCGTTTACACCCTTAGTCTTGCGCTTAGCATATTTAGAAAGCGGAAACCAGGGCATTAATGGTGCGTGGCTTTTTCCGCTGGTGCCGTTCTTGGTAAGGTTTATCGTTTGGCAGTTCAAAGACATTATCAACCAAATATTAAGGAGGAAATGCAAATGAGAACATTAAAAGAAGGGCTAGATGTTATTCGTTATAGATTCAACTGTGAAACATGCGGCCATGAATGGGAAGACAGCACTACCAACCCAAAAGTAAGTGTTGGGGGGGGCAATGGCACATGCGCCTTGTCCAAAATGCAAAGAGTGTAGGCGCGATGTTGGCTTGCGCACCGAATGGGGCAAGCGCATATAAAATTTATTTATAAAAGATAGAGGTGAATTAAATGCCTAAGAAAGCAATGGTTATGTACAAAGATGTTGTTGGCCCGTTCCGCAAAGTAACACGTGACTATGCGAGGACGACAATACTTATAGCCTATGATGGATTACCTATAAAATCCGAAATGGCGGTAAAGGCGTTAAACCTACGGCTAAAAGGTGCAACGGTGCAACAGTTTGTAGAGGAGCGAGAACAAGCAATCAAAAACGGCAAAACAAAAAACACCCTGCCCACCGACCAAAGAGCGCAGAGTGTTTAAGATTCAAAAATAGCCAAATCTCTTGACTGAGGCAATTCTATCACACAGAAAAAGCGACAGTCAAGAGGTTTAGCTTATACAGGAGCCTGTTGCTATGACATATTTAGATATTATAAGAAGTTTCGCAGATAACCCGCAAAACCCTAAAAATGTGCAAATGCCGGTAGAGATATTTTTATCAATTGATTTGCTTCTGAGTGAAGTAACCACCCCAACGCTATCCGATGAGGGCGCAGACTTGTACACAAATGTGCGCCGGTGGATTAACGACAAAAAAAACTCCACAAGAAACCGCCAAGCATATAGAGGCATAGTACGTGCTCAAACCAACGAAGAGAAACAAGCGGCTTATGAAAATTACCATAACACAAAGGCACTTTATAATGCCTAGCCGCAGAGTAAAGCGGCGCATATTTGCCGGAAGTGTTTGCGAGCAATACGTATTTACGACACCGTCTAGGACGGGAAGCCTACAAACAGCAGAACCAAGGGTGCGTTTCAAAACCGAAGATGAGCGCATCCAGCACCGGGAAAGCATAAGCCGCCGCCATCACGCGCGAGTGTTTAATGCGAACTTCAACCCACAAAGCCTATACACAACGCTAACACTGGATAACGACCACGAAGTACATACACTAGAAGAAGGACGCAAGATAGGCGACTTGCTTGTGCGCCGCTTGAAATACGCTAACCCGGATGCACAAATAATGCTGTATATGGGTAGGGGTAGAAGCACAAGCCGTATTCATTATCACATGGTTTCTAACGGGCTAACGGAGGAAGCTATACGTGGCAAGTGGAAAGCGGGCAAGATTGTGCGCATCGATAAACTAAAAACAAACAACTACTACAACGGAGAAAACCACGGACAGGATTACACCGGACTTGCTAACTACCTGTTTGCACACTGGACACCCGAACAGGGCGGCAAGCGGTGGAAGCAGACGAAGAACATAGTGCAGCCGGAATATGAAAAGCCAACAGTTGTGACGCGAAAGTACACCGTAGACAACCCGCCAGTCGCACCCAAGGGGTACAAGCTAGTAGAAAGCAAGGCGACGCAGTACGGCTACTTGTATTTTAAATATGTTGTGGAGTGCGTAAAGAATAACACCGAAAGAACTCAACGTAAGCAATGTTGAGTTTTTACAGCCTTGTAAATAAGTAACGTATGCGGGCTATGCCCAGTAATTCCCATTTGAATTTTAAACACACACAATATCCATCCATGATGTTGTGTTTTGCACGGGCGTTTATGCCCGTGTGCTTAGGCGGCGATTGTGCCGGATGAATACAAGGATGTACCGGCGGACTTAGAGCGCGAGAGGAAAATAAACGCAATGATGCGCGACCGAACGACAAGGAAAAGAGGATGCATGCATGATTAATAAAAGACCACCGCTTGGAGTAATGCCGGAATGGTTATGGAATGAGTACAGAATAGCCAGCCTATTGGGGGCAATACTTCGACATTTGGAAGCACAGGCGTCAATCCCTGTTGAGTGGGTTGCAGAGTACAACCGGATTTTGGAATTAAAGAATACTAGAGAGGCTGGACTATATGAATTTAAATAAAGTAGCGGCAATATGCAAAAAACATAAGCAAATCCATATACACAACGACCCAAATACAGGTATGCAATGGCTAGGAGACGGTACAGGCATGTACCTCTTGGAAGGTATGCCACGCTTAACTACGGACGAATGTTTGCGGCTTTTTGACGTGCCGAAAAAAAAGCATCACGCTTATTATTGCCAAGTAGATAACTTGCCGGAAGGTATAGATTTTTCAGACGAAGCGGGTGTAAATAGTGAAGATTTAAGGCCTTATTTTATAACCATTGGGCGCGGGAACGAATCCTTTCAAGTCTTTAATGACGGTTCGACACTGTATGCAATAAACGAAACCTACTTAACACCATTTGCCGGCAATTTGGAGTATGTCAAGTATCACAAGCGAGAAATAAAAGGCGGCACTTTTATGTTAGGCATAAATGTAGGTTTGTTGCTCCAAGCCGTAATTGCCCCATACCTCTTACACTGGGACGAACCTCTTGTAAATGATATGCGCCGGATTACAGAAGGATTGCAGTATATGCAAAAGAATCACCCTAGACCAAGTGCAGAATAGGTGGGCGCAATGGCGGTAGAAGGGCTAGGCGCGGCTTATCGCATGGCAATGCTAACGGCGAAAAAGACTACACGACCTATTAAAAAAATACAGCATTGGGCGCGGCGTTCAAAAAAAGCTCGCACCCGCAAGAAGTATCAAAAGCTACTTAAACAGCTGGAAGAAGGATTCAGAATAAGCGGGCACGGGAGGCGGGCATGCCAATTACAAAAAAAGACCTACAGCAATACCGCAAAATGCAAAAAGAAGTTGCGGAATTAAAAGGACGGCTAGGGCGGCTTAAAAATAAAGCCGATTACTTAGTTGCGGATTCGGTAAAAGCCTCTGCAAGTCAAGTGCCATTCCAAGAAAAGACAGTAACAATAACCGGGCTCGGTGGTGTGCACAGGCGGAAGGCAGCGCAGTTAGAGAAGAAAATAACCGCGCGGAAGGATTTACTTTTAGACAAGCTGCTTGAGATAGAGGATTTCATAACAGACGTAAACGATAGCGAGGTTAGGACAATACTTGGATTGCGCTATATAGAGGGATTACCTTGGCGTACGGTAGCACAAAAGGCTTATGGAACACTGTACGAAAGCCGGCCGCGTATGGTCATAAAAAGATTTTTTGAAAAAAATTAATCCTGTGCGTTTAGTGCGTTTTTTATGTGGCAATATGTTACTAAGAGCACTTGCGCCCAAACTCCCACGGCTACCATACCGCGGGAGTTTTCTATTTGCTTGGAGGAAAGTATGTTATCTAAAATATGCGCAAAAGCAGGTTGCAATAGCTTAATACCAATAACACAATCGTACTGTGAGACACACAAGGGAGAATCAACACAACGCCACAAACTGTATGACAATTTTAGGCGAGACCCAAAGACAACCGCATTTTATCAATCCACCCCATGGGGGCGAATGCAGATGCATATCCTAAGTAAGTACAAAGGTATGGATATATACGCATACCACCGGCATGGAGAAATACTTACCGCAACCACGGTGCATCACATAATACCGCTTAAAGATTCGTGGAAAAAGCGGCTAGACCCGTACAATTTAATACCCTTAACGAGTAGCAATCACAATACAATCCACAAGCTGTACGAACAAGACAGGGCGGGTACAATGAAACTACTCATAGAGGCGGCAACGGCTTTTCGAGCCAAGTACAGCATATCGTTATCATAGTCACAGGGGGTGGGGTACGAAAATTTTTTACCTATTCTCGTCCGACCGCCCCCCGCCTTTTCTTCCGCGGAAACTCCCCACGGGATTTTTTTAATTTGGAGGTGACACCATGCCAGGGCAGCGACAGCCACTAGCCTTATTGGAGCATAAGGGCAGAAAAAATCTAACGAAAGCCGAGAAAGAGCAGCGGAAAGCTACAGAAGTATCTGCTCCAAGCGATAAGGTGGAGCCTCCAGCATATCTATCCACAAAAAAGCGCAAACAGCAATTTGTCGAGATAGCCGCAGAGTTGCTGGATATAGGCATAATGACTAACTTAGATGTAGACGCGCTAGCTAGATATGTTATCGCCCAAGATTTATACGTAAAAGTATCAAAACAACTCTTATCATCTACTATGGAAGACTTTTCAGACCTGCTAAACAGCCAAGATAAATTATTTAAGCAATGCCGTGCCGCCGCTATGGATTTAGGGCTTACGATAAGTAGCCGTTGTAGACTGGTAATGCCAACACCAAAAGAGCCACCCAAAGACAACCGTTATGCGCGGTTTGAAAAGTAGGTAACGCGTGGATGCCGTAACGAGATACGCCAAGGCAGTTGTGAGCGGCAAAATTGTAGCAGGGTTATATGTTCGCTTAGCATGCAAGCGTCACTTGGACGATATAGCAAAACAAGGCACGAAAAAATTCCCATATATTTTTGATAAAAACGAAGCACAAGACATAATAGATTTTGCTGAGTGTTTTCAATATACAGATGGCAAGCCCGGTTTTGTAGGCTCGCGGGTGCAGCTGCCTAGTTTTGCTAAGTTCATACTGGGCAGTGTATTTGGCTGGAAACACAAAGATACCGGATACAGGCGATTCACAAAAACATACGTCCAGGTAGCACGTAAAAATATAAAATCTATGCTGGAGGCGATAATCGCTATAAAAATGGGCGGCTTTGATGGCTACGAAAACGCCCAAGTTTACTGTACAGCTACAAAAATGAAACAAGCCCGCATAGTTTGGGGTCAAGCGGCTAAGTTTATAAAAAAAGACCCCGACCTTGCAGAATACTTCAAAATCCGTGAACATGATGCGGAAATTGAACACCTTAAAAGCGGTGGAAAGATAATGGCGTTAGGGCGGGATACCGGTACAATTGACGGATTCGACCCACATTGCGGAATTATAGATGAGTTTCACGCACACAAAACTGGCGAAATGGTAGAACTACTTGAAGAAGGCGCGGTAAACCAAGACGAATATCTTATTGGAATAATCACAACCGCCGGATTTAATGTGAATGGCCCTTGTTTTGAAGAGTATCAATACTGCTGTTCGTGCCTTGATACGGGCGACCACAACGATTCGTATTTCATGTATATTGCGCAAATGGACAAAGGGGATGATGTCTGGGATAGCCGCAATTGGATAAAAGCAAATCCTCTTGTAGCAGCATTGCCCCAGGGCATCAAGAATCTAAAGAAATTTGCAGAAGAGGCGAAAGAAAAAGGCGGCGCAAAGCTCCGCAGTTTCTTAACAAAATCGCTTAATATTTGGACTAGAATGTCTGATAATCCGCTTATAAAAAACTTTGATGACTGGAAAAAATGCGGTACGGACAAGACGCTAGAAGATATGCGTGGTAAAACTTGCTTCGCAGGGTTAGACCTCTCCAAAGGGGGAGACTTGACAACACTGGCACTAGAATTTGTGTTGCAAGGTGGCGAAAACAAGCAGTATTTCATATATTCGCACAGTTTTATGCCTTATAAGCGGCTAGACGAACATATAAAAACCGACAAAAACGCACCTTATGACATGTGGCATAAAGAAGGATTATTGACTTTAACCGAAACGCTGGGCGGTGTAAAAACCGACTATAAATATATCATATCCCACTTGCATCAATTGCTAGAGAAATACAACATAAAACTAGCGGCCATAGGATACGACCCGCACAACGCAGACGCATTCCTAAGCGACTTGGACGAGTTTGGTGTGCCCTGTATAGAGGTAAAACAATCTGCAAGGGCATTGAATACTGCAACAGAAGACTTCCGGCTAGAGGTTGAAGCGGGCAATATGCTATACAGCAAAAGCAACAAATTATTAACTTGGAGTGTTAGAAATGCAGTGCTAACACAAAACAGCTTTGGCGAAATAAAAGTGGATAAGATGAGCCGAACACAGAGAATAGACCCAGTAGATGCAGCCATAGATGCACATGTTATATCTATGTTAAAGGCCGAATACACACCGGATGCAAACCAATTTGCCGACGGCGATATGCTAGATAAAATGTGGGGTGATTAAAATTGTTTGCAAAACTAAAAAAAGCATTTGGCAATATCGTTAGTAGCTTTACAGATGAACCTATAGACATAAGCGATAAAAGGATGCTTGAATGGCTTGGAGTGGACTATAACGGTATAAGCCTACAGGGAGCCGGCGCATTAAAAGAGGCCACAGTATATGCCTGTGTGCGTATCCTTTCCGGGGCTGTGGCTAAATTACCGCTTAAAATATACAAAAATGAAGAAGGCATAAAAAAACCAACTTCGCACAACATGGAGCGACTACTAAAGCTACGCCCAAACGAATACATGACCGCATTAGACTTTTTTAAGTGCATGGAAGTGCAGCGCAATTTGCACGGAAATGCGTTTGCCTATATTGAATACTACCACGACAAAGACCGGCGAGGACAAGTAAAAGGGCTATACCCTATTGATGCCGGGCGTGTCTCTATTTATGTAAGTAACAAAGAGATTCTTGGTAGCGGGCAAAGGATATGGTATGTAGTATCCGGCGATGAAGGTGAGTACAGGCTAAAGCCCAGCGAAATAATACACCTTAAAGCTATGAGCACAGATGGGCTGCAAGGTGTATCACCAATACACCATATGCGCACTGCGGTAGAGAGTGCGGCGGCCGGAGGTAAATATCTAAACAGCTTTTATACAAACGGCATGACAACTAAAGGTATTGTCCATTATGTTGGAGATTTAAATGAGGAAAGCGAAAAGACGTTCCGCGCTAGGTTTGAACGTATGGCCAACGGCCTAAAGAATGCAAACCGCATTAGCCTATTGCCGTATGGCTACCAGTTCCAACCACTAAAAATGAGCATGGCCGACGCTCAATTTGTCGAAAGCCACCGCTTGACAGTACGGCAAATTATGGCGGCCTTTGGTATTAAGAATCACCAGCTAAACGACTTAGACAGGGCTACTCATACAAATATATCTGAGCAGCAACGAGAATTTTACATTGATACATTAATGGAAATTCTAACAATGTACGAGCAGGAGCTTAATTACAAGCTCTTTACCCCGGCGGAATTGGACGCCGGTTTTTATTTGCGGTTTAACGCGGATGCAATACTACGTGCGGATATAACCAACAGGATTAACGCACTGGCACGGGCTACACAGTCCGGTATTTATACGCCAAATGAGGCAAGAGAGTTAGAGGAAAAACCGCCATTGCCGGGCGGTGACGACCTGTGGGCAAATGGCGGCATGCAACGCCTTATAGACAGGAAAGGGAAGGATGATGCCGCTTGAGCAGGCAAAAACTAAACGAACCACCGAAAAACGAATACTACGGTGAGGTCCGCGCTAAAACAGACACTAGCGCGGATATTTATTTTTACGGCGATATTGTTTCTACCAGTTGGTGGGCTTGGGATGATGAAGACCAGTATCCCGAAAAGGTACGCCAACTGTTGAATGATGTAAAGGACGTTGAAACTCTGAATATTTACATCAATAGCGGCGGAGGCTCATGCTTTGCAGGCATGGCGATTTTCAACATGCTTTCCCGGCACAAAGCCTACAAAAATGTATATGTGGACGGCCTAGCGGCAAGTATGGCCTCAGTTATCGCCCTAGTTGGCGATCGCATCGTGGTGCCTGCTAACGCATGGTTAATGATTCACCAACCTTGGGGGCTTGCTGTTGGAAATGCTGACGATATGGAAAAAGAAGCAGGCGTTTTACGCTCTATTGAGGAGGGCATGCTAAACACTTACTGCACCAAAACTAAGCCGGGCATAAGCCGAGATGCAATCTATGACATGATGAAAGCCGAAACGTGGTTTACAGGTGAAGAGGCTGCTAAATATTTCAATATAGAAACCACGGCCGCAAGCAATGCCGTTGCATCAACAAGCGAACACTTCGAGAAATACAGAAACATGCCACATGCCATTATGGCTGACTTACCCAAAACACAACCGCCACAACCTAGCAGCGGGGCGGCAATAGCAAAAGCAAAACTAAAATTAAATATATCTAGGAGGACACAAGGATGAATCCAGCACTAAGAGAGTTGTACGACCAAGAGCGAGGACTTGAAGAAAGAGCAAAGACACTGATTGCAGACCCTAACGCTACGGAAGGTGAATGTAATGCTATGCTAGCGCAGCTTGACGCTATCAAAGGTAAAATTGCAATGGCTAAAGTTTTAGATGCCCCGGACACTGACGGCGGCAAACAATTGCCTGGCGCACATGGCAATGAACCAACATACAACGCAGAATTATTTTACAAAGCTGTAGTAGGCGCATTATCAGACGACGAAAAAGCTGTTGTTGCCAAGGCTGTAAGAGAGCATAAGGCGGCATTAACCGGCGAAAAGCCGGAAGATGGCGGCTACGTAGTACCAAAAGACTTTGCCGAAGAAATTATCAAAGCAATTGTAGATGATGAAAGTGTGCGTAACCTCGTAAGAGTAGAAGGCGTAAAAACATTATCTGGCGGCAGGGTTGTCCAAAAAGGTACACCTAACCGCTTATTTAACACAGAATCCCGCAAAGAAATTGAACTGATGAATAACCCGCAATTTGAAATGATAGGCTACACCATCCGTAAATTTGCGGGGTTGATGGATGTACCGAGAGAACTTCTTGCAGATTCTTTTGTTAACTTCATCGCAGAGATGCGCACTTGGCTGGCTGATGCAGCGAGGGAAACCGAAAATGTAAAGGTATTTTACGGCGGCGGCACTAGCGATAAAGACCCAGTTGGTATTTTGCACCAAGAAGGTGGTAATCCATATTATATTGAGATTGATGCACCTGCTGAAATGAGTATTAAAGCAGTACGCAGAATGTTCAACTCCTTAAAAAAGGGGTATCGCAAAAAAGCCGTATGGGTAACCAATACACATGGCTTTGAATTGCTTTCTAATATTGAAGATAGGAACGGCAGGGGTATTTTAACGCCCGACCCACGCAACGAAGATAGGTTTACCCTTTTCGGTCGTCCTGTAGAAGTTTACGACACTATCGAAACAACAGAAGTAAACGAAAACAAAAGCACTACAATTATTATGTTTGGCGATTTTAAGCGAGCTTATCGAATGTTTGACCGCAAGGCGTTTGAATTCCGCATAACTGATACGGGAGCCGGCGCATTTGAAACAGACACTATTAAGGCTAGAGGCATTGCTCGTTTCGATGGACAGCAAATGGACGGCCAAGCCCTTGTTATTATGCGCGACGTAGATGTTGATTCTGCCACACCACCGACAGGTGACATAGGCATAGATTCTGCAACGTTAACGGGTACTTTTGATTTTGTCGAAGTAGAATCACAGATAACGGAAATGGTAGATGCCGCACTTGCGGAGGTAAAGACACAAGCTGATGAACTCATTGCGGATGCAGAGACGAAAGCGAAAAAACTCATTGCGGATGCAGAAAAAGACGCTCAAAAACTCACTGCTGATGCGAAAAAAGCAAGCAAATGATTACCTTAGATGAGGCTTTAAATTATTTAAAGCTGGAGCGGGAAGACCTCCCGAAGCAGGAACTTGCGGAAATTGAAGGGCTTGCGCTTGCGGCTAGCGAATATCTAAAAAATGCAACGGGCGTTACCTTTAGTGAAGATAACGCCCTTGCTAAATTGTTTTGCCGTATGCTTATAGGTGATTGGTACGAAGAGCGGGGTACAGTTGACAAAATAAAAGACGGTGCGCGTGCAATTTTGACACAATTAAAAAATAGCTATCCGCAAGGAGGCGGTGCGCTGTGCGAACCATAGAGCGTGGTGAAATGCGAGAACGCATAGTGCTGTGCCGAATAAAATCCCCCCAAGGGCCACACCAAATATTTAACCCAGATAAAGAGCACTTGGAGTTTATACGAAAAGTATGGACTAAGCGGGAAGATAAAGTAACGGCCACAAGCTGGGCAATGGTGGGCACCAATGTAATAAACCGAAAGCAATTTATAATCAACTACCGGAAAGACTTGCCGGAAGAGTTGGCGTTAATACACAAGGGTGAAATATATACAGTGGTGGCCACGATAGAGCTAGGTAACAATAATACTTGGTTAATGCTGCTTGCGGGGAGGCTTAGCGAAGATGGCTATTTTGATGAAATATAAAGACGAAATAGAAATTGAGAAATGGTCGGCTGATACTGTATATGCAATAGAGAAAGCCCTGAGAAAAGCCTTAGGGAGATAGCGAAACACGGTAAAAAAGTAGTGCAAAGGCATATGCCTGTATCCACTGGAAAGAGGCGGCATAAAAACCGTAAAACCTTAAAACAAGATGTAACAGCCGGACTTGTAGCCGACAAGATATACGGCGGTAAGCGGGTGCGCATACGTGGCGGCCAGGCAACGGGTAGCCTATGGCATATATTAAGTAATGGCAGACTGGTGCTGGGGCGGAGCAGGGCTTTCCAGTGGCGGGGCACCGGCTTTTTAGATAAGGCCATGCAAGAAATTGACCAGGACACCGGCGAACTGCTAGACATTGCAATGAGTAACGAATTTAAACGCATGAATGATGCGCAGCGGTTATGGAAGGATGGTTAGTGATTTGACTTTAGTTAAGCAAGTATTTGATACTCTAAAGCAATTAAAAATACCAGTAACGCACCAAGTTAGACCTAAGGCATATCCGGGACTGTGTTTTAACTTTTTTGATACCAGCCCCGCGATACAGGGTGACGGCGCAGCGCGCCTTATGCAGGCAAATTGCCAAGTAGAAATATATACTAAGAATGGCGCAAGCCATGGCATAGCGCAGGACATTAAAGTAGCCATGCGGGCAGCGGGTTGGCAGTATGTACGAGAAGAAGACAATATAGAAGTAGCTGTAGGCCTATATAGCTATGCCATTATATTTTACAGGCATTACAAACCGGAGGAGGAGTAAACATGAAAAAAATAGATACAACAGCCGGGCGCATTGGCGTTAGAAATGTCGTTGTTGCATTTTTAACAAAAGATGATAGCACGGGGGTGGCTTACGAGCCTCCTATTTTAATTGCTGGCACCATGCAAATGACGCTAACACCAAGAATTGCGGATGATAAAATATACGGCGACGGCAAGGTAAGGGAACATGCCGTTGAAATGGATGGATATGACGCCACACTTGAACACAACAGAATTCCAGCGGAAATATTAGCAAGGATGCTTGGAAAAAGGATTAATAAGGCTACGGGCATACGTCGTGGTAATGTACGCGACCGAATTGCGAAATTTGCTATAGGTTATATTATAGACCTTGCTGGCGGCTTTGTGGAATGCGTATGGTTAACTAAGTGCACGGTAGTGCCGCCAGAGAAAAACACCACACAAAAGACAGACAGCTTAACCCATAGCCCAGATAGCTTGCCCATAACAAGCATACCGTTAGCTTATAATGACGATTACGATTACATTGGCGACACCAGCGATAAAGACAGCGGCTTTACGGATGCGACAGCGGCAACGTTTTTTGATACTGTACCTGTACTGCCACCGCTAAGCCCGGTAGAGCCTGCTGGGGCAAGTGCCGAAGTTGCAGCAACTAAAGCGGGCAAATAAAAAACAAGCATAGCAATTTTACTTATGCTATACTTGCCTAGCTGTAGTGCAGGGTGTGGCGGCTAATCCCCCGGAGAGGGGGTGACGCCTTATGTTAGACGCTAATACTGTTATTGCAATTGTTGCATTAATAACTTTAGTGATTATCTTAATAGATAAAATTTCTAATAAAAAGAAATAACCGCCCCTGCCTTTTGCCAAAGTACGGGCGGTTTTTCTTTATCTTAAACAATAAAGATTAGTCGCTGTGCCTTGTGGCTACAGCCAACGAGCGGGAGCTACAACTCCCGTTCGTTTTTTATTATACGCAGATTATAAAGTTAAGATACATTTTTGTAAATAGGAGGTTATATGAAAAAGCGAAAAATTGCTATTAAGCCAGCGGAAACACTTGAAATATTGCTACCAGATGGTACTACACGGGAAGCGATATTTAACGTAGAGGCGTTAATAATACTACAAGAAGCGTTTGGTGACCCGCAAAAACTGGCACGGGAATTTGAAGATAAGCCTCACGAATTTACGGCACGAATATTATACAGTGGCATTGCGGTACTGGATAGCAGCATTACATTTGATGAGGCAAAAGCTATTGTGGTGGGCGGCGGTATTGAATTGCTTGCCACTATAATGGAGATGTTTGCAGAAACCTTTGGAGATGCAGACCCGGAAGAGCTAAAAAAAAACTTGATTCCGGTGATGAACCGACAGTTAAGGAGACAGCAAGCAAAGAAGAAGCGCAAGAAATAAATTTTAGCCACCTTTACTACATCTATTGTGTAGAGATGGGACTACCGGAAGAGAATTTCTACAAAGCCACTTTTAAGAAGGTGGTTTTTTTAATTACTGAGTATTTGAAATTGACGGCGGCTAGAAATGGATTAGATTACGACAAACTGGTAGCGCAGCAGCCGGGGCAACCACAGGTGCAAGAAGTAAAGAGCATGAAGCAGTTAAAAAGCATGGTGCAGGGAGGCTAGAGTGTGGGTGCGAGAGGTTATAAGAGGACAATAACAATTGGTTTTAACGCTAAGGAAGTGCTGGATGGCACCAAAAATGTCAATATGGCTATGCGTGAACTTGATAATGAGTTTGCAAAAGCAGCACGAGAAGCGAAGAAGACCGGCAGTGAAATTGAAAAGTTAGGCGTGCAGAAGGAGTACCTAACTGAAAAAATATCGTTACAAGAACAAAAAGTACAAGAATTAAGCGATGCGTACGAGATAATTGCTAGAGATACGGGCGAGTATAGTAAGGCGACCATAGATGCTAAGCGGGACGTTATTAACGCCCAAAAAGCCTTGGATGGGATGAAAGAGAGCCTACGTAATACCACAAAGGAGTTAAAAGAAAAAGAAACCGCCCTTGGCAGAGCCGTTACTAAAATAGAGAACTTTAAAAAGGCTGCGCAAGATGCCGGTGTTGATATAGACAAACTGGGAAACAACATGATGATTGCCGGCGGTGCAATGGCAGGGCTTGGAGTTATTGCCGGCAAGATGGCGATGGATTTTGATGAAGCTATCGCAAAAAGCATGACCCGCGTAAGAGATTTTAGTATTACCCACGAAGAATTAAGTGACATGGTACTTAATACAGCGAGCACTTATAACATTGCCGCTGGTGATATGGCAAATGCCGCATTTAAACTATTGGATGCTAACACGGATGTTGCAGATATTATGCCCGCTTTAGAGAATGCAGCAAGATTAAGCCGGGCGGGATTTGTTGACCTCAACACGGCAACAGGGATTCTGACACAAACAACAAATCTCTTTGGTTTAAGCATAGAAGAACAGACGGAAGCTATAGATATGCTGGTACTGGCCGCACGGGAAAGCAATTTTAGTATAGCCGACCTTGAAGGTAGTTTTAGACGTGTTGGTCCGGCTATACGTGCCACAGGTATGACACTAGAAGAATATTTGGCAATAGCAATGCAAGTATCAGATACAGCGATTGACCAAAGAGATGCTATCCGCAGTTTAGAAGGCGTAATAAATAGCATAGCAAGCCCCAGCAACACAGCAACACAAGCGGCAGCGGATTTAGGTTTTGTTTGGGATGCTAACGCAAACTCAACAAGAACGCTATCCGAAAACTTAACCTTGTTACAATCCATGCTAGGAGAATCATCAGCAGTTTACCAAGACTTATTTGCAAGCGCAACAGCATATCAAGCTGCGCAAGAATTAATAGCGAGTGGAATACCGCCCCTTGCAGAGGAGTTTGAAGGATTTGCAAACTTCACTTTGGCGGCATTGGAAGAGGCATATGAAGAACTTAGCCCTGCTATCAAGCGCGCAGGTTTAAGTCAAGAAGAGTTTTTTGCTATTGCCGGCGTAGTAAGTGGTGAGGCCAGGAGCCAGCAGGATGCTATAAACAGCCTGGGTGTTTTATTAAATAGTGTTACACACCCAACTACAAATGCTGCTTGGGCGGCGGAACAGTTAGGTATAGCTTGGAGTGAAGGCACTAACGCCTCGCGCAGTTTTGAAGAAAATTTAGGGATTATGAATACACTCATGGGACAATCGAGCATAGCTCACCAAGACTTATTTAAAGATATAAATGCATATCGCATGGTACAAGAGCTAACCGCAGACGGGATGACTACGCTTACCGAAAATTTAAATAGCCTAAACACAGCAACTGGAGAAGCAAATGAGGTAATTGAAATTTTAGACAGCACCGCCGGCGCGAAACTTAGAGCGTCTTTAAACGATTTGCAAATCAACTTAATACGCGCAGGCGAGGCATTCCAGCCTATTGTAAGAGTTGTAGCAAATTTAGTAGGTATTGTGGCAGACTTGCCACCAGGCTTTTTTACAACAACCGCTGCGGTTGGCGCAGTAGTGCTTGCGCTTGGTGGACTTGTTAAAGCCATAAATGCTTTAAAAGCTGTGCAACAGGCTATAAATACTGTTAAGGCAATTAGTAATGCACTTTTTGGTCGCAGTAAAAAGGCAGCTTTAGAGGACGCAGCTGCAAGCGGAACGGTTACACAGGCGAAAGGAGCAGAAACCACGGCAACTATTGCCAATTCAAACGCTAAAAAAACAGACATTGCCCTATCCAAAAAGCAGAAGATGGCGAACAAAGGAGTAGCAGTAAGCAATACCACCCTTGCTAAGACACAAGCAAAAGTGGGCAAGGCATTTTGGGCAAGTAAAAAACCAATGTTGATTATTGCTGCTATTGCGATAGCACTAGCTGTAGTTTTTGCAATACTATTTAACCAGCTTGGAAACATACAGCAGATGCTGCAAAGTGTACAAAATACAATGAATGCAGATATTGCAGCAGCACAACAAGCAATACCTATGGATGCAAATGCTAGGGGCACAGCTTATGCAAGGGGCGGAAGAAGTCTAGTAGGTGAAGAAGGCCCCGAGATAGTTGACTTGCCACGAGGCAGCAAGGTATACCCAGCAGGGCGTACCCGGCAAATGATGCAAGGCGGAGATGTGCCGCCTGTTTATGTTGAAAACGTAACCCTGCAAGTAGATGTAAGCGAGATAGATGAGGTCTACAAGCTGTTGGATGTGTTCCAAGACTTTAGGCACAAAGTTGTTGTGTATGGAGGTGTGTAATGGCTACCGTGAGATGTGATTGCATTGGCGATACTTATATTAGATTGTGGATGAGCGATATAACTTTATGGGCAGATAGTAATTTTGGCCATTTGAACGACTATATTGTTGGTACATTTATAGACCCACCACCCTGGGCGGGGTTTACAATACTGGTACCGACAGATAGGTATGCGTCAATACTCCAGTTTGATATTACTCCCGTCCTAAGCCGTAAAATAACTGGAGTAAATTTAATTGAACGCATAAGGCCGAATGTAACCGAAGTGCAACCAAGAAACCCAATAGCCCTTAGAGTGCAGGCATTAGAAATAACAAGTGGAGATGTTGTAATAGAACGAGCCGTAACTTGGAATAATTTTAATTCTCACGCAAGGGGGGTAAATACTAGAGATTATACTGTGTCTCCGCCTAACGGTATTGCATTAAATATGCTAGATATAACAGCCTCATTTACGCCGGATGCGGTGCGTGAGGGGATTTTTAGTATACGCCTAGATAGTGCCATTGCCCCAAGCCTTACCCCGCCACCACAACCGCAATTTATACCAATTAATAACGGTTATATTGGTCATAGCCGCGAATTTAACCCCCAACATCCACACTTAGAAATAACAACTGAGCCGCTATTATCTCTACCGCCAACAAGCCTACAACCAACCTACACGCGCAATCCCGCTGCACCCATAACGTTCTCTTGGTGGAGCACACCAAACCCGGAGTGGTTTTTGGAAGACCCCCAAACTGCATCCGAATTAACTGTGTGGCAGGATGGCGTTGCATCTCGAACTTTCACAATACAGGGCGACACCAACGAAATAACACTACCAGCCGCAACATTTACACAAATGCGCCCGGTATTTTACCGCGTACGCACACAAACCCAGCACAACGGCTGGGGTGCCTGGTCGGAGACGGCAACCTTCCCGCTTAACGCAACACCACCGCTTGCGCCGTTACTAACATATCCGGTTAACATCTCAGTAACCGGCACAAGCGGTGTAATGCTGGAGTGGGTGTATAATTCCGAGCACGATACGTTCCCAACACGCTTTGATATTCGCTACCGCATAGACGGCGGTGAATGGGCAAACCTAACAAACCATAGCAACGGCAGCACCCCCGCAAGGACTACCGCCGAAACACAAGCCATAAGCGGGCAAGCCCGCGTAGAGTGGCAAGTACGTGCATACGGAGAGCTTGGGGACATTGGCGCATGGTCGGAAGTTGCGGCGTTTTACACCATAGGCGCACCAAACCCACCCACAATAGTAAATGTAACAAGTAGCAACCGCCCAACTATAAACTTTTCAGCATCCAATATAGCAAGCTGGCAAATAGAAATATGGCAAGATGAAAACAGGATATACGACAGTGGAAACCGCCCATTTGAAGGTGTATTCTCACATACAACAAACCAGTTTTTTGCCAACGGTAACTACATTGTGCGTATGCGCATAACAAACGAGTTTGGCATACATTCCGGCTGGGCAGAACGCCCGGTTGCTATACACACTACCCTGCCTAAAGCACTGACCTTGCGTGCCGCTAACAACGTGCGGCATTTTATACGCTTGTTTTTTGACAATCCGGACAGCCTTACAGTGTATGTTTACCGCTCTGTATGGCAGGAAAACAACTTCTTGCGGATAGGTAAGACAAGCAGCAACGACTTTGCAGACTACACAGTGGCACCGGGCATACGATATGAGTATTTTGTGCGCTCTGTTACCCCGCAATTTAGTTTCGCCGACAGCAATAGACAAACAGGACTAAGCATGTTCGACGAAACCACATTTGCAAAAACAGACAGCCTGCAAAACATGCTTATGCTGGAATTGCAAGCAGGGGGCATGCCAACCAAAGACGCAACCTTTGGCGTCGAAAAATCACTAACGAACTTTATAGGCAGAAAAAAGCCCGTTATGCAAATTGGGGAGCACACGGGCAAGGTTATTTCATTTTCGTTTTATTGTTCCCGTGACGTGCATGCGCAACTCGAATGCTTAGCCGAAAGCGGGACAGTATTGTTAATGAGAGACAAGCGGCACGGTAGTATATATGGCACGATAACGGGCTCAATTTCTGCCCGCTTACATGAAGTATTGGATGGTTTTATTATCTCGTTCACTTTCTCCGAAACGGACTTTGCGCAGGAGGTGGCTATCGAGTGATAAACGCGAACAACTACACGGCCAAACAAATAGAAGACACCTTGCGGATGAAAACATCTTCCCGCAGGGCGTCTTTTCGTTACGACTTGCTAAACCGGCAGGACATTAAAATAGGTACGCTGGACGGCGTAACCAAGGGCAGTGTGTCTTATGGCGAATTCAGAGTTATAAAGCGTTCTGCGAATTTCACTCTAAACGAATACCTGCAACGCAATATAGACTTTATGAACGACCAAATACAGCCTTGGTTTATCCTGCACATGCCGGACGGCGGTACTGTAGAGTGGCCACTAGGTATATTTTTGTTGGAATCCCCCGCGCAAACGGCAGAAGGGCGAATACTCGCCCGTGATATTGGCGCATACGACAAAACTATAATTATAGAGCAAGACAAGTTTGCAGCACGGCATTTCATTGGAGCAGGGACAAATTATGTAGTGGCCATAACCCGTATATTAAACGAGGCGGGCATAACCAAAGTTGCCATAGCAGATAGCCCACTTACATTACCTAACGACAGAGAATTTGCCGTAGGCACAAAAAGACTACACGCTATAAATGCCTTGCTTGGTGCAATAAACCATACTTCAATTGGCGTAGATGAGATGGGATACTTGCGTTCTGAACCTTATATTGAACCAGCAAGACGGCCAGTCACAAAAATATACAGCGCGGATAAGCACAGTATAATACGCCCAGGCATAAGAGAAAGTTTAGACATTGCTGGGCGGCCAAATGTTTTTATACGGGTATCTATAAATATTGAAAGTTGTACGGAGCTTGTGTCTACGTTTATAAACGACGACCCGCGCAGCGTAATATCCACAGTGAGGCGCGGACGACAGATAGTCGATTTTGGCGAACTGCAAGATATAGCGAACCAAGAAGCACTAGACAATCATGTCCGGCGCATAGCACTGGAGAGCATGTCTGCATTTAGTCATCTATCATTTAGCACTGCATTAATGCCAAACCACGGCCGCGCAGAAACTATGCTTTGCACATTCCCCAAACTGTTCGACGGTACACAAAAATGGTCGGAAACGTCTTGGGAGATGGATTTAAAATATGACGGCGTCATGCGACATGAAGCAAGGAGGGCTAATCAATTATGATTGTGACCCCAAACGAATACTGGGAAGATAGAACCAAAGGCAACGGTGCGCAACCTGTTGAAATAAAACTTGCAATGGTTGAAGCTGTTACCCCAGAAGGCAAGCCAATAATACGCTTTGTTGGCGAAAGCGTGGCGAGCCAAAAAAAATACGTGCATTTAAAATCCTATACCCCGGAAGTTGGGGACATGGTTATGTTAATAAACAATGTAATACAAGGAGGCTGGCAAAGTGTTAAATAAGACTTTTGACATAGAACTAAACACGCTGCACCCAGAGCGGAAAACCACAGATATAACCGTAAACCAAGGCGACACGCGTAGTGTCGTTTTTAATTTGCGCGTTTTTGAAGGTGCGGAAGAATTGGATTATGACAGTGTCGCCAGGGCGGCACTATTTTTTGTTAAGCCGGATGGCCATGTTTGCCAATCTGACGCAGTAAGTACGCAAAACGGATTTACTTGCATGCCAAGCCAGCAAGCATTGGCTGTGTCCGGCGCAGTAGTGTCCGGGCTTGCACTATATGGTGAAGATAGCGAACGCATAACCACATTATTTTTTACATTTTGGGTCAAACCCGACCCGCTCTCCGAAGATATTATTTCAAGCACTACAGAGTTTGATGCCCTTGGCAGGGTTATTGCAATATTGGACTGGGCTATACGGCAGTATGAGAATTTCCCTCATCTTTATGTGCTGGGCAGGTTTGAAACAGAACAGGAATTACTAGAGGCTTTCCCCGACGGTAGTATGGTTGGCGGCGGCTTTTTTGTTGGTAGTGGCACCGAGGCAAAATATTATTACTGGAGTATAAGGACGCAAAGCTGGGAAAGTGCAGACCCGTGGAAGGGGCCGCGAGGAGAACCGGGCAAGCAGGGCCCGCCGGGAGAAAATGCAATAGTAGATTTTAATTTTAAAGGCGCATGGGATGCAGATACCGTTTATACGTACAAAGACCTTGTCTTTTGCCCTAACGGAAGGGCTTATGTATCTATCATGGATAATAATGTGGGTATTTACCCGCCTAACTACGTTAATGCATGGGTGCTATGGGCTGTTTCCGGTACTGACGGGGGTATAGCATCCCAAACCGAAACCGTGACGCACATAGAGGGCGTCCCCTATGATAAATACCTGCAACTGCAAGAACAAGCAAAAACCGACCCAGAATTTAAAAAAGTCTTTGATACCACCCAGTACAACATACCTGATACGGCAATTTATTTAGGCAATGAAAAAATAGCAGACACAACACCAAGCACAGACGACTTGCTAAATATAACTAACATCGAAACCGAAGTGCTACACTTTGACACCCCCGCGCAGCTTTGCGATTTTGTAGACAATGAATTACCCAAATTTCTAACAAAGTGGTACGAGATAACCGTAGGTGAAGGCACCACCGAACGTGAACTACAGCTTGTAGGTTTAAGCGGCGGCAGCAGAATAGCAATTACAGGGGCAACAACACGTGACCAGTTAACACATAGGTTTGGCAGGATTTTTGTATCGCGATGTAATAACGCCGAAACCATAATAAGCGGGTTAACCTCTGACTTTGAAGGAACAGAGGCCGTAACGGTGCAAAATTCATCTGCCCACGTAAGATTTGAAAACTGCAATGTTGTAGTACCGGGCGCAAGAGGTTTTCACGCTTTGCGCTCTCCTAACGCAGAATTTATAAATTGCATGTGCTCTAACAGGAACCCGGCATTTACAGCATCGCGGTGCCAACTTGTCGTTGAGGCGGCGAGCGGCGAAAATAATACTACACTGTACCATACTGTTTCTACGGGTGAAATAAGAGTGCTTTCCGAAGGCACCATTCACCGCACAGGCAGCTATGCAACTACGAGCTGGTCAAGCGGCGGCGGCACATATAACGCGAGAGGAGAAAAGGTACCACAGTCGAACTCCAGCACTGCCGAAACGCTATCGAGCGTTACGCACACCGTGGATGCCGCAGATGCGAGGGCATTTATAGATAACTTACCGCAAGAACTACTAGGTTCAGTAACCGTGCTTGTAAGGCCTGGTACTATACCTACAGACATAAGAGTACGTAATAGACGGGGGCCAGGCAGTCTATTTATTCAAGCAGTGGATGCGGCAGGTGTAAGCGTTGACCGTTCCGAGGCGCATCAAACACCGAGAATTTTTGTTGAGCGAAATACAAATCCAAGAATCGTTATCCGAGGCTTTACCGTGACCACCACAGACACCACCGCAATTTTAGCGCAACACAACTCGTGCTATCTTGAACTAAGAGGATTATCAGCAACTGGCGGGCTACCTGTAAATACAAACAACATAGGGGTTGATATACCCGGTAACATGGGCGGTGTTTGGGTGCGGAGTTGCCTTTTTAGTAATAAAAATATAGCCGTCCGCGTAGGGGGCGACATACCAAGTGTTGCACGAATATCCGGAGGCAGTACAGATACATTGGCAGGAAGAAACAATACCACGTTTGCATCAGCTGTAAGTGGAGGAAGCCTGTACGTTTCGTCCACTATCCACAGGCTGGGCAACGCGATGCTAACCACTGACCCGTTCTCACTACTATACGTTGCTTCCGGCAGTGGTGTCATATTTGATTCTGACAGCAATCAATTTCGTGGATTACCGTCAAACTCCGCAACCGAAGAGACAGTAACGCCCGCACAGTTACGCCCATTAATCCGCAGGCTTAACAGTATGGGCAATATGAATCGCAATTTAACCATTAACGTAACCCCCGGCAGTACAGCAGATGTTATAGATATTGCACGCTGGCGTGGTAGCGGGGAAGTTACAATAAGGGCTGTTGATGGTGCTGGAAATCCTATTACGGGAAATAACCTTAGTACACACATGATAAATCGCCTAACAATTACAGACTGCTCCAACACAAGAATAACGGTTACAGGATTTAGACTAACATCTGCAAGCAACCAGTCTAAAATACTCGTAGTTGATACTAAATGTCCTGTAGAAATAATCTCAGTTAATAATATTGGCGCACCAACAACTATACCCGGGACTTCGACTATATTTTTGGACGCGGGCAGGTCTCCGAACGTGTTTTTAGGGACATATACGAGCGATAGGCAACACATAGCAGTAAGAGTTGTTAATGGGGCAAAAGTAATAACAAACAGCGGCACGGGTATAGGCAATATGCACGCTTATTCAGCTACTACCGGCGGAAAACTCAACGAACGCAACGCCACAAGGCCGGGACACGTAACAGCAATAGCACTGGAAGCTACAGGCGGCAGAGTAGACCTTTGGTCATCCGGAAGACTACCACCCAACGACGCATCCGTAGACTTGGGCACAACTGCCCTACGCTGGCGAGATGTGCATGTTAGCCGAAACGTAATTGCCAACGGCGTAACACTAACGTCTGATAAGCGGGCAAAGCGTGACATTGGCGAGGTCGCGGGAGATATTAAGCAGCTTGTAACCAAACTTAAACCTGTGGCATTCTCATTTGAAGATGAAGGAAAAACCGCGCCTAAGCATATAGGTTTCCTTGCCCAAGACATAGAGAAAGCTATGGATGAGTGCGGAATCTTGAACGCAGACACAAACCTGCTTTCTTATACGCCTATTACAGAGATAATAGACGGTGAAGAACAGGCTATAGGCACCCGCTTAGGTATAAACTTAATGGAGCTTGTAACAGCACTTATCATTACCGTGCAGGATTCCGAACAGCGCATAAGACAACTGGAAGAACTGCCAGGCAAACAAAATATATCCCCAGTGTAAACATTGCGCTGGGGCTTTTATTTAGGAGGTATTTATGCACACAGACTACATGCAGACGGCATGGACTTATCTAAGATTAGTAATGGCAGCGATGGGGGGCGCTATAAGTTATCTATTGGGAGAGCTGGATGGACCACTTATAGCCCTGCTTATCTTCATGAGCATTGACTACATTATAGGATTTTTATGTGCGACAGCGAAAAAGCAATTATCAAGCAAAATTGGTTTTCGAGGCTTTGCGAAAAAAGCCGCACTACTCTTAATAGTTATTGTGGCACACACTGTAGACGTGCATTTAATAGGCGACAGTAGTGTAGCGCGAACGACCACTATAATTTTTCTATCCTGTAATGAGGGCGTTTCAATACTAGAAAACGCTTGCCGCATTGGATTGCCTGTGCCGCAGAAGTTAAAAGACGTATTGTTACAGTTGCGAGGCGATAAGGCAAACAAAAGCGAGGATGAGTAAGTGGACAAGATAATAGTTTACTTATTCTTGATGGTAACTTTGATGGCAGGGGTAGTACACACAGAATATAACCACTTACAGGAGGCGGTATGCATGTATGAAAATATAGTAATTTCATCCGGTCACGGGAGACATGTACGAGGTGCTAGGGATATACTAGACGAAGTAACCGAAGCACGTAAAGTTACAGGCAGAGTTGCTTGTTGGCTCCAGCGCATGGGCTGTAATGTACACGTTTTCCATGATGACGTTAACCGCAATGCAAGAGATAATGTAAACAGCATAGTAGGGCACCATAATGGACAGATACGAGACTTAGATGTATCTGTCCATTTTAATGCAGTTGGTGGCGGTACGCGGGATGCAGGTATAGGCGTAGAAACTTTATACCGTACTGGCAATGCAGAAATGCGCAGGCTTGCGGGGCAAGTATCGAAGAATATAGCAGGTGAAAGCGGGCTTATATTGCGCCACCCATGGCGGGAGGTGCATGGTACCGTGCCACGTACCGACCTTGGTTTTCTAAACAACACAAACCGCCCTGCAATTTTACTAGAAGTTTGCTTTGTTAATTCGAGAAAAGATGCAGAACTCTATAATAGACAGCTTGAGCGTATTTGTTACGGAATCGCCAAAGCTATAAGCGGGGTTGGCGTAGGCTACAAGCCGGCAGGACAACACCCAATTGAAGAGAAAAACTTACAAGCCATGGTTTACCGCGGCGTAATGCAATCGCCATACCATTGGCGCGCGATTGATGATATACAATGGCTAAATGAACTACTTGCGGCCGCATCCGTGCCGGGCAGACTTGACCGCAGGATAGATAACGGCATTACAGACTTTGAAACTGCCCTAGAAGTATTAATAGACGCAGGAATAATTAACTCCCCCGATTATTGGCGTGGAGTAGTGACGTACCACGCAGGGCGGTATATCGACCAGCTTATAATTAACATCGCTAACCGCAGCCGTAACGTGCTGGAGCGTATTATACACGCAGAGGCGCGAGGGGAAGACCTAAGAGGGCAGATACTTGTAGGTAATGTAATTATGAACCGTAGCAATGCCGCAGGGTTTCCGAATGGAATCCGAAATGTTGTTTTTGCAAGCGGGATTAATGGCCAAGGCGCAGTAACGTATCAGTTTAGCCCAGTGGGTAACGGCGCATATGCGCGGGCAGTAGATATAAGTGCGACTACACGACAAGCAGTAGACCATGTATTAAATGGTGCAGACTACAGCCGGGGTGCAACATTCTTCCGTTCTGTACGTGGGTTAGAAGGTAGCTGGCACCAGCAGGCGTTAACGCATTTGTTTACGCATGGTGGCCATGCGTTTTTTAGGTAGTAGGCATAGTTAAAGCCCTCGGATTATTCCGAGGGCTTTTTTTGTTGAGCGCACAGTTCGTTAAGGGTAATGCCTAGCGCGTCTGCAAGTTTTATAGCTGTAGACACTAAGCAGTCTCCACGAGTTTCTATATCTTGTATCGTGCGCCTTGGTACTCCAGACAATTCTGCTAAAGCGGGCACGCTAAGACCTTTTTCGCCCCTAATTTCTTTAAGCCTCATTGTCTTTTTTCCTCCATAGCAAAAGAACAAAGCAAAGAATAAACAATGGTATCTTTGCCCAATCTAGCAACGTAGGATTGCTAAAGCTGCCGTCTAGGATATTAAGGGCAACCAGCGCAACTAAAATAATAGCGATTGTTTTTCTTTTCATATTTAACAGTGGACGTTATAATAGCACCACCCCCGAAGGGGCGAGGGGGATTATTTCCCCCTCCTGCGCTTAGACTTACTCTTTGGTTTCTTTCCTTTGCCTTTTTGTAACAGTTTCCACGCTGTGAGGGCTAGGACTGCAATTTGGAGTAAGTCTTTTGTTATGTTGAGTATAACGCTTGTTTCGTCCACTGTGTTCACCTCCTTTCTGTAGATAATTATAGCACGTTATAACGTGCTATGCAAGTGTTTTGAACAGAAAAATGAAATTTTTTTAATAAAATTTAGTTGGGGGTAATTTGGGGATAATCATTACTCATTTTTCCCAATAAATAGACGAAAACAGAAAGACATACAAACAATGATTCTTGTATTAATGCGCCTTGCAAGCAATTGCGACTTGACACAAATAGCAGGGTTAAAAAAGTTTGAGTCCCCCACCGCCCATTAAAAAAGAGGCTATCTCGTTTTGTCGAGATAGCCTCTTTTGCTATTATGCTTACGCCGCTAAAACTGTATCAATTGCATCAACAGGCACTAACACTCTGCCTTCTACAAGTATTACACCAAATTCAGAAACTTGTACAATAGTGTATAGCTCGCCGTCGATGGTAACTAAAACGGCATTATTGTCACCATCCCACTCTACATCAAAGCCAAACAAGTCTGCCAACATGTATAAAAATGCATATTCAACATCGCCAATAACCACAGTTAAGGAAACTTCTTCTACTGGCTCTACTGCGTCTACAAGTTCTGGTGCAATTATAGCAAGCACGGTTTGAAGTGCATCAAGCCCCGGTGCATTTGGAATTTGCGGTATAACGCCAAATTCCTCTATGCTACGGCCGTATTGGTCAACAGTGTAACCAATGTCTATGCGGAAGAGGATACCTGTGTTTGGCAATGCTGCAAATGTGTAAATAACGCCGGTGGCACCCATTGTAGGCTCGCCAACAACAGTAGCAAAACCTGTAGCCATAGAAATGTTTGCTGCGTTTTCGGATGCAGATGCACTGCCACCATCTACAAGAAGCCAAATTTCGCCACCAAACGGAATGCTGTATTCAGATGTGAAAAATCCTACATAGCGTACAATTACATAGTCTAAAAGATTCAAGTCGTCTTGGTTAAAGTATGGCAAATCTCTTTCTGCAACAAACTCTGCAATAGGGTAAATCCCGGAGAGGATGCCATTGTTCATGCTGGTTGGGCTCACAAAGAAACCTTCTGTTATTTCAGATGCTCTAAAAAATTCATACTCTACAAAGTACATGTCTTCATCAATTAACATAGACACAACAATGCTTGGGAAGTATGTAGCCCAACCGCCGCCGTTGCCGCGCAAGTCAATAATCAAGTGTTCATAATCCTTAATTTCTTCATAGAATGGAAATAGGCTTTCGCTGTCGAACACCATGTTGCCCAAAAAGCTTGCTATGCGTAAGTAAGCGATGCGGCCTTCTTCTATGCTATAGGTTGTTATGTTGTCAGGGTCTTCAAAGCCTAGGAATGTGCTAAGGTCAAGATACATATCAAATTCTGTAGGGTCAATGTCGTAGAACCATAATACAGAAGGTGTGTTGTATATGTCGTAATGCAATTGGCTAAAGTTAAATATTGCGTCAACCAAATTATCAATTTGCTCTAGCGTAAGGCCTGCTGCCAAAAGTTCCTCTATGTCTTCTTCGCTTAATTCTATGCCGTGGTATAGGGTTTGTGCTTGAGCTAGGAATGTTTGATAAACCATTTCGCGAGGTTGGAAGCCAAAGTGGCCAAGCCCGCCAAGGTCGCCACCCATAAGTATAAGCATGGCAGTAAGATATTCTGCTGCTATAGAGCGGTCATCCTCTCTTGCCTCATCCCATCCCTCTTCAAAAAGAGTGATAAACGAAGGCACTACAAGGTTTGCCTCGATAAAACCACGGAAGAGGCCAAAGAATTCTTCAGGTTCCATGTTAAAACGTCTGCCGATTATATTGCGGGTTGGTGCTACTTCCAAAATCATTTCCACTAAGTAATCGAAATCTTCTAAAGCAATTTCCATTGCGTCGGGTGTTAGAGATACCATGCGCAAGTCTGCCCATGCCGCACGCAATGTTGTAAACGGGTCGATTACTTCGTCAACCGCTTCTTGTGGCTCATAACCATCTTCTGTTTCTGCTGCAAAAGCAACTACTGGTACAAAGGCAAGAATAAAAGCCATTGCAACTGCTACAATTCTTTTTTTCATATAATCCTCCTAGATGAATATTTCACCATACAAATTAGCATATACTTTACGAAAATACAAACATAAGTTTGGAAAGAGTGAGTTTTTATGCATTTACCTCCGCTATTATCCCCGGGAGATAAGGTTGCGCTTGTAGCCCTTTCGGGCCCATGTACAAACAGGGAACAACTTGCGGGCGCAGTCGCGGCATTAACAGAAATGGGGCTGGAAGTTGAAGTAAAAGACAGCTGTTTTGCCATGCATCCCAAACTAAGCTATCTGGCCGGAGAAGATAAATTGCGGTTAGACGATTTGCACGATGTTTTTTTTGAAAAAAGCATAAAAGGTGTATTTGCTGCCCGTGGCGGATATGGCGTTGGGCGACTTTTGCCATATATAGACTTTGAAATAATAAAGCAAAACCCCAAGGTACTTGTAGGCTTTAGCGATGTTACCGCACTACATACCGCTATCAACCAACAGGCAGGGCTTATTACCTTCCACGGACAAATGCCCTACAACTACTTTGGCGGGGCGGAGTATTACAAGCTGCTTTTCGATAACAAGCCTTTAAGCTTTATCAATCTGCAAGCCCTATATCCCGGCGAATGTGCTGGGATAACCACTGGCGGCAACCTAAGTGTAATTACATCCATGCTTGGCACACCTTACGAAATTGATACAAAAGGGCGCATACTTATATTAGAAGATATAAACGAACCGCTGTATAAAATAGACCGCATGTTACTGCAACTAAAGCTTGCAGGCAAATTAAAAGATGCAGCAGGTATAATCTTCGGCGATATGAGTGGGCTTGGTTTAAATGAATTGTACCCGGTACTTAAAGAGCTGGTTTTAGACGAAAAAAAGCCCACACTGTGGGGTTTACAATGCGGGCATATAAAACAAAATTTTACGGTACCACTAGGCGCGGCGGGAGAAATAAGCGCGGGAGTGTTTAACGTTTTTTCTTCAAGAAGCCTGCAAGCAAAAGCCCTGCGCCAACAACCACACTAACCAAAATAATAAGCACATTGATATTGGCATTGGTAACATGTACGCCATCCCAAGAAAATAAATTTGCGCCATAAAAACCCAAGCTGGCCGTACCGGTTAAAATCCAACTTGCAACAGCGTTAAACGTGGAGGTAAACACTCCAACTATCAACACGCATAACCCTGCTTTTATAAGTCCGTTTGCTTTCAAATAACGGATAACAAGAAACATCCCCCACGGCAATGTAAGCGATGCACTTGTAAACAAAAATGCATTACGCCAAAACTCTGCGTTGCCGCCGCTATAAATCCCTGCGGTAATAATAACGGCACATAGTAAAGTAGTGCTGATACCAAAATAGACTAACCCTTTATGATTCTTTAGCCCAGCAGTTAAAGGCATCTTATAAACCACAAACGGGCCAAATACAACAAACAGCCCAAATATAACAGGTATCATAGCAACAAAAAACCAATTGCCACCGCTAAATATTGCGGAACTTGCCAAAATAAGCCCAATGCCGGCCGTAAAACTGCAAAGCGTCCACATGCCTTTGTTCTTCTCCATTACAAGCGGCACAACGGTAACCGCCGCCACAGTTAACATAGATGCAAGCACAATAAAGAACCAATCCAGCGTGCGCCCTACCGCCAAGTTAACAATAAAGGTAATAAGAATTGGGACCGCAAGCACCGCCGCCACACTTACCCCTGCAATAAACGATTTGCGCATTACAGCTTTTTGGTGGCTTTGTACAACGTTAGCACGTTCTGTTTTAAGGTAGGTATCTACCTGGGATGTTTTAATTTTTTCTAAAGCAGTGCGGCAGTTTTCGCAATTTTGCAAATGCGCTTGCACTGCTTTTTTTGTTTCTGGGTTTACCACATCGTCGTGATAAAGCGGTAATAAGTCTAATACAACTTCGCATGTTAAATTCATTTAAGATTCAACCCTTTCTTGAATTTTTAAGCGGGCACGGTGGTATGTTACCCTTGCCCAATTTTCTGTTTTGGTAAAAAGCTTGCCAATCTTGTCAAAGGATAGTTCCCCAAATACTCTAAGCTGGAACACTTCCTTGTAGGGTTCTTCCAAGTTGTGCACTACTTGGTGTACCCTAAAGGCCATGTCTTCGTTTGCTAGGGCGTTTTCTATATTAAAGGACGAAGCCATTTCTTCTCCGGTTTCGCCCCGGCGTTTGTTTGCCCGCATGGTGTCTAGGAACAAGTTTTTTGCTATAGCGCATAACCATGTAAACTCCGAAGATTTGCCGCTATACTGCCCCTTGGCGGTCATAGCTTTAAAGAATGCTCGTTGGGTTATTTCTTCTGCATCGTTTGGGTTTTTAGATAGCGTTAAAATGTAGGAATACACTTTCATGTAATACAGGTTGTATAGCTCTTCAAAGTTTAGTTGCATTTGGGTTGCCTCCTCTCATTGGTTTTTACATATGTTAGACGGTGCAAGTTTGATTTCGTTACAAAAAATTTTACGATAATTTTTTGATGTTGAAAAGAGGGTTTCAAATTGTACTCAACCCGCAGTATTAGCAGTGTTGAGCGCTTTCATCCAAAAGAACAAAACATATGTTTGAGACTGTTGGTACATGTGCGGTAAGCTTTCATCCAAAAGGCCAAAAGGCATAGCCCACGGAAAAGGCGGAAAGAGCGGATAAAGGCGGATAAAAGAAATAATCTTTTTAATCCGCCTTTATCCGCTCTTTCCGCTCCTTCCGTGGGCCATTTCTTTTATTACGACACAACTTATGCTACAATAACTTCTAAGACGCATCCTAAGGAGTTTTTTTAATGCCAAAACCAATTGTAGCAGTAGTAGGCCGCCCCAACGTAGGCAAGTCTACGCTTTTTAACCGCATAGTAGGCGACCGCCTTGCCATAGTGGACGACCAACCGGGCGTAACACGCGACCGCTTGTATGCAGAGGCCGACTGGCTTAACCGTGATTTCACCCTAATAGATACCGGCGGGCTAGACCCCGATTCCGACGACCTTATGACAAAGCATATTTTCCGCCAGGCGGAGGCCGCAATAGAAAATGCCGATGTTATTCTTTTTTTGGTGGACATAAAAACAGGAATAATGGATGCCGACCGTCATGTTGCGGATATTCTACGCAAATCGAAAAAACCGGTAGTGCTTGTGGTAAACAAGGTAGACGACCCAAGAAAAGAACATCACGAGCTATATGAGTTCTACGAGCTTGGACTTTCTGACCCTATTCCCATATCCGCCGGGCAAGCCCTAGGCCTTGGCGATATGCTGGATGAAATTGTGTCTCACTTCCCCAAGCAAGAAGAAACAGAGGAAGAAGACGAGCGCATAAAAGTAGCCATTGTGGGTAAACCAAACGCCGGCAAATCTTCGCTTATAAATAAAATCCTTGGCGAAGACAGGCTTATCGTAAGCGATATTGCAGGCACCACAAGGGATGCCATAGACACATACTACACCCACGGTAATAGGGAGTATGTTTTTATAGACACAGCCGGTTTGCGCCGCAAGAGCAAAATAAAAGAAAATATCGAACGTTACAGTATGCTGCGCACAATTGCCGCTGTAGAGCGTTGCGATGTATGCGTTTTGCTTATAGATGCAGAAGAGGGCATAACCGAGCAAGATACAAAAATAGCCGGCATCGCCCACGAAAGCGGCAAGGCGGCTATTATTGCCGTAAACAAATGGGATAAAATCGAAAAAGACGACAAAACCATGAAGAAGTTCACCCTGGACTTAGAAAAAGAATTGGCATACATGCCCTATGCGCCTAAGTTGTTTATCTCTGCCCTAACAGGCCAAAGAGTTAGCAAATTGTTTGAATTGATATACGCCACATATCAAAACCATGCATTGCGTATAGCCACCGGCGTATTAAACGACGTTATCTTGGAAGCAACAGCCATACACGCACCCCCAAGCGACAAAGGCAAACCTTTGCGTATTTACTATGGCACTCAAGTTAGCGTAAAGCCTCCAACTTTTGTTCTGTTTGTAAATGACAAAAAACTTATGCACTTTTCTTATACACGTTACCTGGAAAATAAAATAAGAGATGCCTTTGGTTTCGAGGGCACCCCCATACATTTTATTATCAGGGAAAAAGGTGAAACGAAATAGCTATTTTGATGTTTACTAAAGCAGAAGGAGTGATAGCATGTTTAGATTATTATGCATATTAATTGGCTACGCGTTTGGAGCGATACAAACCGCATATATAGTCGGAAGAGCAAACGGCATAGATATACGAGAGCATGGCAGTAAGAATGCCGGTTTCACCAACACAAACCGTGTGTTAGGGCGTAAAGCGGGGCTTATTGTTTTTATTGTGGATGTTCTAAAGGCTATTGGTTCTATCGTTCTTGCGCGCATTCTCTTTCCGGAAATGGAGCCGGCACTTATTACGCTTTACGCCGGCATTGGTGCAATATTGGGCCATGCCTTCCCATTCTATTTGAAATTTAAGGGCGGCAAGGGTGTGTCCTGTGCGGTGGGTCTTATACTTATGTTAGATTGGCGCATTGCGCTAGCTTGTTTAATTGCTGGTGTTATTGTGCTTGCGGCCAGTAAGTTTATTTCGCTTACTTCTCTTACTATAACTTTGGTGGTGCCTATTGCAATGCTTATTTTGGGTTACGCATGGGAATCTGTTGCGCTTGCATTTTTGTTTTGTGCATTAATTTGGATTTTGCATAGAGAAAATATTAAGCGGTTGATAAAAGGAGACGAGAATAAATTTTCTTTTAAAAAGCGGCGGTAACGAAGTGACACATAAGTGTAATGTTTTTGTAATTGCAATCTACGCTTCTTAATGTTTAAATCTGCATATAATAGAAGGTAAAGCAGATGCGTTTATCTAAGGAGGTGTTTCCAATGCAAAATTTTAAGCGAGCCGTTGCGGTTATCCTTATTATTTGCATGCTGGGGGCATCTCTTTTTGGTTTCGCTTTTTCCGACGGTGGTATCACTACAAGGGAATTGCCGGCCAGGATAGAAGGGCTTAACATCTCCGGCGAGGTGCCTGAGTTAACAGCCGCAGCGGGCTCTTTCTACACAGATGTTAATGAAAGAATTGACGCAAGTTTTAGTTCCCTTCTGTCGGAAGCAAGGCGTATGCGTGCGCGTTCCGTCGCTTTTAGTTTCGAGTCATACCGGGTAGATAATATTGTTTCTCTTGTAATAGAGGCCAGGGTTTCATCTGTTATCTCTCGCACGCTTGTGCGCAGCATTAACTTTTGTGCTCGTACCGGTAGGAATTTAACATTGCGTAACTCCATGGATATAGACATTGTGCCATTGGCAAGCCGTATACTTGCAGAAAACATGCGCCGCAACCCGGAACATTTCTACTCTATACCCGCTACATTGGATTATCAGTCCTTTTTTGTAACAGAGCTAGGCGTTACTATTTTGTTCGATGAGTTCCAGCTTTCTGCCGCTGTTAGTGGTGTAACCGCATTGGAAATTCTCAATGCAAATGTGCGCAGGGCTGTTATAACAGAAACGCAAGCACTTTCTAAGGAAAATGGATATACCCTTGTAATGGTTCCGCTGGGCACGGTTGCACAACAGTTGGGCTTTGAAACAGCTTGGGACTCTGCTCAGCAACGTGCCGCCATCTTAGATAGTAGAGGCGAAATTGCGTGGATGTACATTGGTATTAACAGCTATCACATACCAACTGCCCATCGTACTTTGGAGTCTGCACCTTATTTGGTTGATAGCCATACATTTGTGCCAATTACATTTTTTACACAAGTTTTCCCCGTTACTGTTTATAGCATTACACCAGATGGCGATATTGTATTCTTAACTTATGTTGAAGAAGTTGTTGAAGATTCGAGAGTTGAAGTGGAACCAGAATTTATTTAACGACGATTTTAAAACACCCGCGACATTATAGTGGCGGGTGTTTTTTAGTAGGAGGCTATAATGATTAAACTTGATAACTTGTGCATCAGCCATTACTGCCATCCGTCCTGCGTGCCGTATATGAATATTTGCAGGTTGTCAAAGGGCGAAGCATTTTCGCTCGCCTCCCAAATGGCGGAAGATAACCCGAGCAACTCATCTTTTTCTAGGTTTGCAGAATTTGAAGGTTATTACGATAGACGCATGAAGGTAGATGCGCAGCTATATAACATGTTTGTATCCTTAGGCGGAAAACCACAAGAAATTTACTCTCGGCGATAGCATAGTCTCTTATAAGAAGTATGGCGAGCAGACTATGTACACAAAGGAGACGCTGGCGCAGATTTTGGAAGAGTATAACGGCACAATAGACGACTTCTTAAATGAGCTAACACAAAAACACTACTGCATTGAAGCACAGGTTTGGAATGATATTTTTCGTATTTGAGAAAAGCACTTGTATGCAGGTGCTTTTTTTGTGTTTTTTCCCCGTGTCCGCGCTCATACAATAGAAACCCCCACTGGGGAGTTTAAACCTTTGCACTTGCCGGACGCCCAAAGGGCGTACGGTACAAGTTCAAGCAAAGGGGTAAACTCCCCAGCGAGGGTTTCTATTATTACACTACTTCATTAAGTTGTGTATGTTGCTGTGCTACCCCCTAATATTCCAACTATAGATAATATCCGACGGCCTAGAGTTAGGTCTCTCCAAGGCAGTCCACTGCCTA